>Ga0209166_10000156_pt1 | contig 90730 bp, 86 predicted proteins | sample Coa_R1_3_FD_187151 | JGI IMG/M metagenome (GOLD analysis project Ga0209166, IMG submission 187151) | Surface soil microbial communities from Centralia Pennsylvania, which are recovering from an underground coalmine fire - Coalmine... | ecosystem: Environmental > Terrestrial > Soil >...
CGTTCTTTCAATGAACGATTCGAATGCAAGAACGACGGAACTCTGTACCAGGAGCCGGAACCCCGGCTGTTTTCCTTCAACAATCCGTACGGCGCATGTCCGCGCTGCCAGGGCTTCGGAAACACAATCGATTTTGATCTGAATCTTGTGGTGCCGGATTCCAGCAAGACGCTCGAAGAAGGCGCGATCGAGCCGTGGACGAAGCCGCGTTACCGTGCGCTTTTGCAGGACGTGAAAAAATGGGCGCGCGGGCGCGGCATTCCGCTCCAGGTTCCCTGGCGGCAGTTGACTGCCGAGCAGCGCCGCCTAGTTCTGGAAGGCGACCCGGAAAACAAGTTTGAGGGAGTAAAGGGATTCTTCGAATGGCTCGAGCGGAAAAAATATAAATTGCATGTCCGCGTTTTTCTCAGCCGTTACCGGGGCTATGCGACGTGCCCGGAGTGCGGCGGCACTCGTCTTCGACCGGAAGCGCGGGCTGTTCGCGTGGCGGGCAAGTCGATCACGGAAATCTGCAAACTGACCGTGAAAGAAGCGCGAGGGTTCTTTTCCACGCTGGCTCTTTCCGAATCACAGACAAAAGTCGCGGAGAAAATTCTGGAAGAAATTCGGTCGAGGCTGCAATTCCTCGATGAAGTAGGCCTCGATTACCTGACGCTTGAACGCTTGACGTCCACGCTTTCGGGTGGTGAATCGCAGCGCATCCAGCTGGCCACATCGCTCGGGTCGCACTTAGTGGGGGCGCTGTACGTTCTGGACGAACCTTCGATCGGATTGCATCCGCGCGATACGCAGAGGTTGATCGATATCCTCAAGTCGCTGCGTGACCTCGGCAACACCGTCCTTGTCGTCGAGCATGACCCAGACACCATACGCGCCGCGGATCACATCATCGATCTGGGCCCGGGCGCCGGCGAACTCGGAGGGAAGCTGCTGTTTGCGGGCAATTACCAGGCCATGCTGGAAGAGCAGAAGTCCCTGACCGGACGCTACCTGAGCGGGGAACTGGCAATACCAATTCCCAACATTCGGCACAGGCCCAATGGAAAATTTCTGCGTCTCTACGGCGCAGCTCTACATAATCTGCAAAATATCGACTTGATGATGCCGCTTGGAACGCTGACCGTGGTTACAGGAGTGAGCGGTTCGGGCAAGTCCACGCTCGTTCATGATGTGCTTTACCGTGCGATGGCTGCCAAGCGGACCGGCGGGAGCGTAAAGGAATACTGCGACCGTCTGGAAGGCGACGCGAACATTCGCGAGATGGTGATCGTCGACCAGTCTCCCATCGGCCGGACGCCGCGTTCGAATCCTGCCACGTATCTCAAGGCATTCGATTCCATCCGCGAAGTATTCGCTGCAACGCCAGACGCGAAGCGCCGGGGATTCTCCGCCGGCCATTTTTCGTTTAACGTTCCCGGCGGACGCTGCGAAACGTGCCAGGGGGACGGTACGGTCACGGTCGAAATGCAGTTTCTTGCCGATGTGGAGCTTATCTGTGAGGAATGCCGCGGGACTCGATTCAAAAGCAGTGTGCTCGACGTGCGCTACCGCGGGAAAAACGTGCACGACGTTTTGCAGCTAACAGCACGCGAGGCGCTCGCGTTCTTCAATGGCGTTCCCAAAGTTGTCTCGAAGCTTCGCGTCCTAAACGAAATCGGTCTTGGTTACCTGCGGCTCGGCCAGTCGGCGACGACACTTTCCGGAGGCGAAGCCCAGCGGCTCAAGCTGGCCGCGCACCTGACACGGACGGAAAACGAGGGGATTCTCTACATCCTCGACGAGCCCACCACTGGCTTGCATTTTGACGACATCGCGAAACTGCTTTCAGCTTTCCGAAAGCTGCTGGAATCCGGGGCTTCGCTTCTTGTCATTGAGCATAATTTGGACGTGATCAAATCCGCCGACTGGTTGATCGATCTGGGACCCGAGGGTGGCGATCAAGGCGGGAAAATCATCGCAACGGGCACGCCTGAACAGGTTGCGCGCAACCAGCACTCCCACACCGGTCGATTCCTTGCCCGAGTGCTCAACGGCAACGGGCAGGCAAAGCGGTCTAGCAGCGGCGCATCCAAGAACAATATGCCTTCGGGTACGATCGCGAATGGAGCGGGGAATCGTCCGGCAGAGCCATGAAGTTCCCGAGTCCGAGTGGTACAAGAACAGTCGCGAGCCGCGGAAGCCTCGCCAACCAGATTTTATTCGTTACGCTTGTGTTTGGTGTCGCGCAGAATTGTGCGGCCCCAAGTTGCAGGGCATCGGTCCCGAGTTCTCAATCCTCACAGCAGAAGCCATCTCAAACAAGAACACAGAAGCTTTCCAATCCGCTTAACGATCTTCTCGATGAGGCGCAGCGAGACATAGACAACAACCAGTTCGAAGCCGCAGTTGTTCCGCTCCAAAGATTCATCGCTGAAAAACCGGATGTAGCTTGGGCCCATTTCCAGCTGGGGTACTCGTACACCGCACTCAAGAAAACTGATGAAGCCCGCGCCGAATACGAACGCGCGACCGCACTTGACCCAAAAATGGCGGAGGCATTTCTCAATCTGGGGATCATGCTCACAGAAAAAGATCCAGCCGCGGCGGTGCCGCCGCTGAAGAGAGCCGTCGAGCTGCTTCCTGCCCAAAGCAGGCCGCGCTTCCTTCTCGGCTACGCTCTAGAGCGGTCGGGCGACGTGGCTAGCTCGGTTGAAGCGTACGAAGAGGCGCTGCGGCTCGATCCTCGCGACGTCGAAACGGTCATTCATCTAGGCAATCTTTATCTGACATTGAAACGTTATCCCGAGGCCGAGGCAAAATTCCGGGCAGCGATCGAATCGCAGCCGAAATCGCCGCAGGCACTGCTCGGTCTCGCGCAGTCACTGGACGGCGAAATGAAACCGGAAGCGGCTAACGCGTTTCGGGACTACCTGGCTGTACAGCCGGACGGGCCAGCCGCGCGGACTCGCCTGATTCAGCTCCTGCTCGAACAAAAGCAATATGATGCCGCGCTTGCTGAACTCGACCGCGGGGATGTCGGAAAAGCCCCCACACTCGATTCGCTCCGGTCACGCGCCGACATTCAGATTGCCCAGAAAAAATGGGACGAATCCATCGTCACCCTGCGCAAAGCAATCGAGCTCGCCCCGGGCGACGCGACACTCCACGGGGGATTGGGGCGCGTGTACATGCAGAAGCGCGACTTCGCGGCGGCGGAGAAAGAAATCAAGACGGCGCTCAGGATCGATGGCAACAACCTTTCGTACTGGAAGGATTTGATGTCGACTTATTATCTAGGGCGGAATTATCAAGCCACGCTGGCGGCGCTGGACGTAATTGCCAAATCGGAAACACCAGGGGCAGGGGAATGGTTTATTCGGGCTCTCTGCTACGATAGTCTGAACCAGCCGAAGCCTGCGCTCGAGGCGTACCAGAAGTTTCTCGAACTCGACCAGGACAGGAACCCCGACCAGGTCTGGCAAGCGCAACAGCGCAGCAAGGTTTTGCGTCGCATGCTGGATCAGAAAAGGTAGAGGCATGGGCCCCGGCGTTGCGCAAGGCGTCGCAGTGACGATCCTGTTGGGTGCGTTGTGCGGGGCCGCGGAATCCGCGGACAAACTTAGCGAGCTACAATCTCGTTTCGATAGCGAAACGAATGCCGTTCACAAGGCAAAGATGCTACAGAAACTAGGCGATGCCGAATTTGAAGAAGCAGGCCGGGCGGAGCAGGCTGGGAATTTCACGACAGTAGACCTGCTGATGGAGAAATACCGGGACAATGTGCGCGTTGCTGCAGAAGCCTTGGAAAAGGAAAACCCGGATGGCGAGAAACATCCCAACGGCTACAAACAGCTAGAAATGCATTTGCAAAAAGGATTGCGCGAGCTGGACGAGTTCCTGCTCGAGGCTCCCGACGTCTTCAAGCCACCGCTGCAACTTGTTCGTCGGGATCTCCTGAGCACGGATAACAAGCTACTTCGGCGTTTGTTTCCCGATCATCATCATGAAAAGTCTGGAGTGGCCGCGCGACCGCCAGCAACACTGCCAGGGCCGGGAGCCCAACCATGAAAGTGCGTGCACTTCTTCTAGCTCTCAGCTTGCCTGCTCTACTCGGCGCGGCAAGTACGCGGACGAAACCGCCCGCGCAGAAGGATTATCTTTCCTCGATAGAGGCCGACAAGATTAGAGACGCGGAGACTCCCAACGAACGCATCACGCTTTTTCTTTCCTTCGCGGACGACCGCCTGAAGAAACTTCAATACGAACTGGAACACCCTTCACAAAACCGGCACGAGGAAATGATTAATTCTCTCCTGAATGCATATGTCGGTTGTGTCGATGACGCCGCCGACCTTATCCAGCTCGGAATCGAGAAGCAACAGAACATTCGCAAGGCGATCAACCTGATGGCGGACCGCACCAAGGAGTATCTGGCGATTTTACAAAAGATCCCGACCGGCGTGCCGGACGCCGATCTCTACAAGGACAATCTGGAGGACGCCAAGGAAGGGACGCAGGACGCCCTCCGGGAAGCCGAGCAGGCCAAGAAGAATGTGGCGCCGCCGCCGGTTCGGCGAAAGAAATGAAGGGCATGAAGCGCGAAAGTTCGCCGGTTCCAGGGGGCAGCCCGCTTTTTCAGCGCATGTTTACACGGCTGGGGTGCGAGGGGCGGCCACCTCGCTTTCGGGTCGAATACTATCCTTATGCCAGTCTCGTGCTCACGATTCGCCGCCGCGAGGACGTCGTTTATGTGCGGTTCTCCGATCTGCTGCGGCGCGCGCCGGCGTCCGTGCTGGAAGGTGCGGCGGCGCTGCTTCTCGCTCGTGTGTACTGCCGGAAGGCTCCGCGCGCGCTGGTTGAACCCTATCTGAGTTACGCCCGTTCGGATCGCACGCGGGGACGCATCAGCCGGATGCGGAGTGGCCGTGTGCGTCTTGCATCCGCCGGACCTCGAGGGAGGCGCTTCGATCTGGAGGAAATGTACGCGCGGCTCAACGAAAAGTATTTCGGCGGAAGCCTGGAGCGGCCGCATATCGGGTGGAGCACGCGCAGTTGGCGGCGCCAGTTTGGCTGCTACGACCCGGGACCAAATCAAATCTTACTGAACCGCAGGATGGACGATCCGGGAGTCCCGCAAGTGGCGGTCGAGTACGTTTTGTATCATGAAATGCTGCACATGAAGCATCCTACCAGGCGTTCAGGCTGCAGCCTTGTCTCGCATTCGAGCCAATTCCGCGCGGAAGAAAAACGGTTCGAGGAGTTCAAACGAGCCCGCCGGATTCTGGATCGGTTAGCGCGTTGATTTTTTTTCTTTCTCCACTTCCTTATATAGTTTCTCGATCTTCTTCTGGACTTTCTCTTTATCTTCCGCGTGGGGATACAAATCGAGGTATCGTCTATAGGACTTGATGGCCTGCTTTTTCAGACCTTTTTTCTCCTGGGCCTCGCCTAAGCGGAGGAAAGGAAGCGCATAGCCGGGTTTGGCTGCTGCGGCATCCTGGAAACGGTCAATGGCTGCATCCAGGTCGCCTTTGTGCATGTAATACGTGCCAACCTGCATGTCTTTTTCGGCTCGTAGTGGATCCCACATCGGCTGATCTGAAGCATTTTGGGTGGCGTTGTCGGAATTTGTCTTAGGGGGTTTCGGCTTGTCAGCGGGGGCTGGGGCAGGATCCTGCGCGGGATTGCTGGCTGGCAAAGCTAGCAGGAGCATGAGGGGGAGCGCCCCGAAAAGCGGCAATCGCAAAGTCCTTTTCATGTGTTTTGTTCGATGCTGAATCATACGGAGCACGTTGCAGGCCGTCCACTCAGTCGAATCGGAAGGCTGAATCGCTGGCCTCTCCCGATCGAGCTGTCACGCACAATTCTAGTATGATGGAGGTCGTCCGTTAAGTGTAGATTCCGCAGCGACATCTCCCATGGAACCCCGAGAAAAAGCCGCTCTGCTTCCTGAGAGTCCCGGCGTCTACCTCTTCAAAGACGCCGCAGGCACGGTGCTCTATGTCGGCAAGGCGGCATCGCTGCGCAGCCGCGTACGTTCGTATTTTCTCGAGTCAAGCTGGGTCAATACCAAGACAGGATCTCTCGCGCGAGAGATCGCGGATCTGGAAACCATTCTCGTCGGCAATGAACGCGAGGCCCTCGCTCTTGAACACAACCTGATCAAGGAATACCGCCCGAAGTTCAATGTCGTACTCCGCGACGACAAGACGTATCCTTACATAAAATTTACGGCGGCGGAGAAGTACCCGCGCGTCTATTTCACGCGGCGGATCAAGAAGGATGGTTCGCTGTATTTTGGACCGTATTTCCCGGCGGGACTGGCCCGGCGCATCCTGCAATTCGTCCACAAGAGATTTCTGGTACCTTCTTGCACAGTCGATCTCACGCGCAGCCATCCCCGACCCTGTTTGCAGTATTACATCAAGCGTTGTCTGGGTCCCTGCGTGACGGGCCTGACAAGCGACGAGCGATACGGCGAGGCAGCGCGGGATGTGCGGCTATTCCTGGAAGGGAAGCGGCACGATTTGATGAAGAGTCTCGGATTGCGAATGATGGCGGCAGCCGAGAGAGAACAGTTCGAACAGGCCGCAGCGTACCGCGATCTTTTGCGGACCCTCGAAGATATCGAGGAGCGCCAGCGCATCGCGGCGGCCCAGGGCGACGACACGGACGTGCTGGCCTACTACGCCGAGCCGCCGCTCGTTGCGGCGAATCTTTTCCACTTGCGTGGTGGGCGGGTGGTCGACCGCCGGGAGTTTTATTGGGAAGATCTCGAGGAATTCGAACCGCAGGAATTCGTGCCATCCCTGCTCAAGCAGCTTTACCTGGAGGCGGAATATCTGCCGAAAGCCATCCATGTGCCCATTGATTTTGAAGATCGCGAACTGCTCGAGGAGACATTGGCGGAGCGAGCCGGACACAAGGTGGAAATCTTCACGCCGCAACGGGGCAACAAGCGATCATTCCTGGACCTGGTCGAGAGCAACGCAAAGCATTCCTTCGAACAGCGGTTTCGCGTACCGAAGCCGAGTTCGAAAGCCATCGGCGAAGCGGTGCAAAACGCCTTGAATCTTCCCGAGGAACCGCGGCGGATCGAAAGCTTTGATATTTCGCACATACAAGGCACCGACACAGTCGCTTCGATGGTCGTTTGGGAAAACGGGCGGATGAAAAAATCCGATTACCGGAAATTCATCATTCGAGGAGAAGAAGCAAACAACCCGCTGACGATTGCGAAGAACGACGATTTCGCCAGCATGCGCGAAGCGGTGACGCGCCGTTACCGCCGTTTGCAGGATGAGAAAAAAGCGCTGCCCAGCCTGATTCTGATTGACGGTGGCATCGGCCAGTTGCACGCGGCGGCCCAAGCGCTCGATTCGTTGCAGATTATTAACCAGCCGCTCGCCAGCATTGCCAAGAAAGAAGAGATTCTCTACGTTTTCGGACAGGAAGACGAGCCCATCGTGCTGGAACATCACTCGCCGGTGCTTCATCTCATCCAGCAAATTCGCGACGAGACGCACCGCTTTGCGGTCACGTTTCACCGGCAGCGTCGCGCCGCGCGACAGACAACCTCGGCACTCGACGGGATACCGGGCATTGGCCCTCGCACGGCGCAAAAGCTATTGAGGAGATTTGGAAGCGTAGCAAATGTGAAACGAGCAGGGCTCGAAAAACTCAGCGAAGTAATCCCCCGAAAAGCGGCGGAAAAGTTATATGAGGGGTTGGGGGGCGCGGGGGAGACGGATAACCGGAATGTGTAGGAGATAGTGGTTAGTCCATATTGCGCGTGCCGAGATGCTATGCTACGGTTTTTGTGGAGGTTCTCATGGCGGACAATGTAGGCTCCAAAGTGACATATTTTCTGGTAGGTCTCGGCGTGGGCGCCCTGGTGGGGATTTTGTTTGCGCCAAAATCCGGCGAAGAGACCCGCGAGTTCCTTTCGAAAAAGGCCGATGAGGGCCGCGACTACGCGCAGCGAAAAGCAAAAGAGCTTCGCGAGCGAGCGGATGACTTGATCGAAAGAAGCAAGGATGTTGCGGTACGAGGGAAGGATTCGATCTCGGCCGCTGTCGAGGGCGCCCGGGAGGCGTATCGTCGCGAGGCTTCGAAGTCGTAGAGCGAGGAAGTCTCGAAGCGGCGAACTGCCGTTTGGCGTGATTTGGTCTTCTTGAATAGAGGTGTGGGGCGAGTATGCAGACCTGGCTCATGATCTTCAGCATCGTCGCGGCGATTGCGCTGGTCGTCCAAGGAGCGATGCTGATCGCCATGTTTTTTGAGCTGCGTCAGACCAACCGAAAGGTGAACGGGTTGGTGACGGACTTACATGCGAGGGTGGGGCCGATCCTGACGAGGGCGCAAATCCTGCTTGACGATACCCAGCCGAAAATATCGAACATGGTGGCGGACGCGGCGCACATCGTTTACCTTACGCGCGGACAGGCGCAGAAACTGGACCGCGTGCTGACGGATGCAACGGACAGGCTCCGAGGACAATTGAATCACGTCGACCGTCTGCTGACGGCTACGCTGGAAACCGTGGAAGATGCGGGATCGCAATTTCGCAGCACAGTATGGCGGCCGATGCAGAAGGCCTCGGCGCTGGTGCAAGGAATAAAAGTCGGGCTGGAGTTATTGCGCTCGAGGCGGAGCGGCAGGCGACCCGATGAACCACTGGAGCAAGAGGAAGAGCTGTTTATTTGAGCTTTTGATTTATCCGCACAAAGGCATTTCTCTGCTTTGGACTTAGTCGAGCCCTCCAATTCCATATCTTCAGCGAATCCAGGCACCACCAAGGACCCGATCGCCGTCGTAAAAGACGGCGGCTTGGCCAGGTGTGATGGCCCGCTGGGGACTATCGAAGGTGATGCGCGCGCGCGAACCTTCAAGAGCTTCAACGAGTGCGGGGGCGGGTTCGTGCTTGTGCCGGATTTTAACGCAGGCGTGGAAGGGCTTTTCTTGGTGGGCAAACGCAACCCAGTTCACGCCGGTAACTTCGCAGGAAGCAGTGCGCAGGGAATCGTCGTCACCGACCACGACACGATTTTTCTCAGTGTTCAACGAAATAACATAGAGTGGCTTGCCTGCGGCGAAGCCGAGACCCTTGCGCTGTCCGATCGTAAAGTTGTGAACGCCATTGTGATGTCCGAGGACGGTCCCATCTTCTGAAACGATTTCGCCATCGTCCTGAGACAACGGAATTCCCGCATCTCTCGAATAAGCCTGGATGAACTGCACGTAATTTCCGGTCGGAACGAAACAAAGCTCCATGCTTTCCGGTTTTTCCGCGACGGGAAGATTCGTGCGGCGGGCCAACGCGCGAACTTCTTCCTTCGTCAATTCGCCGAGAGGAAATTCGCTGCGCGAAAGCTGTTCCTGGGAAAGTCCCCAGAGAAAATAGGACTGGTCCTTGCTTTCATCGCGCGCGCGGAGAAGTTCCCATCGGCCGGTTTCTTCATTTCTACGGATGCGGGCGTAGTGGCCGGTGGCCAATCGCTCGGCGCCGATCTGGCGCGCCATGCGGAGCAACGGCTCGAATTTCACGTCGGTGTTGCAGTTGGTGCAGGCGATCGGCGTGCGGCCGGAAAGATATTGATCGACGAAAGGGCGAACGACACGCCGCTCAAACTGCTCCTCGAAATTCACAACGTAGTGCGGGAAATTCAAATGCTGGGCGACGCGCTTGGCGTCGTAGACATCATCCAGGGAGCAACAGCGGTGTTGCTTGGGGCCGTCGCCCTGCAACTCGGGCAGGCGCCGCTGATTCCAGAGCTGCATCGTCAAACCGACGATGGTATGACCTTGTTCCTTTAGAACCGCAGCGACGGTGGAAGAGTCGACGCCCCCGGACATGGCTACGGCAATGAGGCCGCGCTGGAGTTCCGCGCTGGTGGGCAGGGTGTCGAATTGTGCGGTCGAACTCATGCTAGGTCTATTGTAACGGGTCACGTCCCGGATTGCTTGCGGGTCAGCGACCGGGGCGCAGCAAGCTGCGCCTCTACAGATGCGTGGCCCAGGCGGCTGAGTAACCCAAATTGGGCGCAAAAATCATGTGCGAGCGGCGGCTTCTTTGCGATAGGTCGGCGAGAGAGCGCGAAGCTGGGCTACAGCAGCGGGGATGACTTCGAGGGCAAAGTCGATTTCGGATTCGGTAGTATGGCGGCCGAGGCTAAAGCGGAGGCTGGACTTCGCTTCCTCACTTGAGAGGCCGATGGCAGTGAGGACATGAGAAGGCTCAACGGCACCGGAGGAACAGGCAGCGCCGACCGAACAAGCCAATCCCTTCAGGTCGAGAGCGATGACCAGGGCTTCCCCTTCGATGCCTGAAAACATGATGTTGGTCGTGTTGGGAGTGCGCTGGGTTTCGCCGCCGTTCACGCGGATTTGCGGGACACGCTCGAGCAAACCATGTTCCAGTTTGTCGCGCAGCGCTGCGATTCGCTGGGCGTCGGTCGCGAGCGAGGTTCGGGCAATCTCTGCAGCCTTGCCGAGGCCGACGATGCCGGCGACGTTTTCCGTTCCCGGCCTGAAGCCGCGCTGATGATGGCCTCCAAAGAGAAGCTGGCGGAGACGAGTGCCGCTGCGGACGTATAGAACGCCAATGCCCTTGGGGGCATAGAGCTTGTGTCCGGAGAGAGAAAGCAGATCCACGTTCAGCACGTTGACATCTACGGGGATTTTTCCTGCGGACTGCACGGCATCGGTATGGAAATAGACTTTATGCTCCCTTGCGATGCGCCCAATTTCATCGAGTGGCTGGACGGTGCCGAGCTCGTTGTTGGCGTGCATGATGGTGATTAGGGTAGATGTCGGCTGAATAGGCTCTTCCGGCAGGTTGGGATTAACCCGCCCGCTCTGGATCGCTCTGCGGACAGAATCGGCAGCGACGCGCCCATTCTGATCTACAGGGAGATAAGTCACCTGCACGCCTAGCATTTCAAGTTCCTGGCAAGTATGGAGTACCGCTTCGTGCTCGATCTGTGAGGTGATGACGTGCCTGCTGTGGGAGATGAGCCAGCGGCGTTCGCGAGCTTCGACGGAACTCGGCTTGTAGTTAATCGGCCGAGTGATGAGCGCATTCACTGCTCCAAAAACGGCGTGGTTGTCGGCTTCAGTTCCGCCGCTGGTAAATATGATTTCCTGGGGTTTGGCGCCGATCAGGGCAGCGACTTGTTCACGGGCGGTCTCGACCGCGGCACGGGCGTGCTGGCCGGGTGTGTGGATCGAAGAAGCGTTTGCGAACTCGGCGGAGAAATAGGGAAGCATGGCGTCGAGGACTTGAGGGTCGACGGGGGTCGTGGCGTTGTAATCGAGGTAAGCGCGGTTCATTAGCCTTTTCTCAGCATACCGCGAAAGAGTCATCGGGCGTGAGGATCAGCTACGTTGTTCTCATTCTACTGGCGTAGTTACTCAGCGCGGAGGGCGTCGACGGGGTCGACCGTGGCGGCGCGACGCGAGGGAAGATAGCTGGCGATAAATGCGGTCAGAAGAAGGCCCAGTGTGACGGCCACATACGTAATGGGGTCGATGGGGTTAACGTGGAAGAGAAGAGAGGACATCAGGCGCATGACGATGAGGGCGGCAACGAGGCCGAAGGCAATACCGACGCCTGCGAGGATGAGTCCATGGCGGATGAATATACCGGTGACGGCACGTTGTTGCGCGCCGAGTGCCATGCGAATCCCGATTTCACGGACTCGCTGCGAAACGGAGCAGGCGATTACGCCGTAGATACCGACGACGCCCAGAAGTAGTGCCATCCCGCCGGCCACGGCGAGCATAATCAACGTGAACGAAGTGCGCGCCATGGAGCGGGTATAGAAATACCCTAGTGTATGAATGTTCGAAAGCGGAAGGTTAGGATTAACAGACCACACAGCTTCGCGAATTTCCTTCAGAAAAGCTTCCGAGCCTGCGCGAGAACTCCGAATGCCGAAACCCACGTAATTCGTCACAGAGTGTGCACTGCCTTCGAAATGAACCCGCATGACAGGCCAGTAGACCATGGAGGGAGGATTCTTGCTGACACCGTCACCGTGAACGTTGGCGGCGACGCCGATAATCTCGCGCCAGTCGTCTGTGGAGGCGACACGAATGCGTTTGCCAAGAGCGTTGGCTGGGGAATTCCAATACTCGCGAGCAAAATTCTCAGAAATGATGGCAACCGGAAGCTTCTGATAGATGTCCGTCCATGTGAAATCCCTGCCTGCGACCAAGGCAGTGCCTTCAGTGGCAAAAAAACCCGGAATGACGAAAGCGAAGCGGCGAATCGGAGGAATTTTTCCCTCCATAAATGGATGATCCTGCGCGAAAAGGATGTCGTTGTTGGAGTTACCGTCCATTGGAAAGGAGGTTGAGATGGTTGCTGCGGACACCCCTGGAATGGCCGCGATTTTGTTACGCATTGCTTCGAAGGTGCGGACGACGCTTTCGTCGTCTTTTACCTGATTATCGGGGATGCCGATGCGAAAGGTTTGTACCTGGGCGGGCTGGGCGAACCCAGGATTGATGTGCGTGAGCGCGCGAAACGTACGGATCATGAGGCCGGAGCAAATAAGCAGGACCAGGGCGAGAGCGACTTGCACGACAACAAGAACGCTGCGCGCGCGATGCTGTTCGCGGCTTTGACTGTTGGCGCGGCCGCCTTCCCGAATCCCGGTGGCGAGGCGAACTCCGGCGTACTTGAAAATGGGTATGGAGCCGAAGAGCACGCTGGCGAGAATGGAAATAGCGAAAGTGAAGAGCAACACGGGGCCGTCGATTCCGATTTCGTTGATACGCGGGAGGCCATTGGGTGCAATGAGGACCAGGATGCGAAGAGCCGCGTAGGCGAGCCCCAAGCCGACTGCGCTGCCGAGGAAGCCGAGGGTAACACTTTCCAGGAACAATTCCCCGGCGATCCGGAATGGACTAGCGCCCAGGGCAGAGCGAACAGCGAGTTCCTGGCGGCGGCCTTCGATGCGCACCAGCAGGAGGTTCGCAACGTTTGCGCAAGCGATGAGCAGGACCAGGCCAATGGAGCCCATGAGTACCCAGAGGGCGCCGCCAACGTCGCCGATAACATCGGTTTTCAGAGGACGAAGATTTGGGCCAATGTGAGCGTCCTCAAAGATCTTGGCATTGAAACCTGGAGGTGCGGGAAAAGACCGCGAAACAATGGGAAGCATGCGGGCAACGTCTGAGCTGGCTTGTGCCATGGTGACACCGAGCTTGAGGCGGGCGATACCTTCATAGCTGAAATTGCCAAGGAACGTCTTATTGCGGTCCCACTTAAAGGGAAGAAGCACGGCCGGATCAGTCCAATCGAGAAAATGAAAGCGCTGAGGAAGGACTCCGATAATCTCATGCGACCTCCCATCCAAGAGAATTGATTGTCCAATGACCGAGGTGGCCCCTCCGAATTTCTTTTTCCAAAAGCCGTAGGTGAGAATGACAGTGTCGGGAGAGCCGGGGGAATCGTCTTGGCGGGTGAACGAGCGGCCTAGAATGGGAGGAATGCCAAGCAAGGGAATGATTCCGTCGCTAACGTCGAGAGCATCAACGCGCTCGGGTTCGGCAAGGCCGGTAATGCTGACAGCATCGCGCTGATAGACGCCGATGTCCTGAAAAGTCTGATTCTGTTCGCGGTAGATGAAATAGTTGGAGGGCGCCATGTTGAGGTCAGCGATGTTGACGCCGGGAGCGGTGTGCCACACGCCAATCAATTCGCTAGGTTTTGGATAGGGAAGAGGTTTGAGGAGGACACCTTCGAGTACGCTAAAGACAACGGTGTTGCCGCCAACGCCGGCTGCGAGCGTGATGAGCGTGATGACCGTGAACAGCGGCGCCCGGGCGAGACGGCGAAATACCTGCTTCAGTTGGACGAAAAAAGCTTTCATGGATTGGCCCCCAGGCCATGCCAGAGCGAGGAAGCGAGTGGCAAAGCCCTTAAGTATGTATTACGAAGTCCAGCGGTGAATGTTCCAAGCATTTACACGGCCGGGAACCACCGGGCAATAAAGCAAATAGCTCAGCAAAAGATGCCCGTGACGGCTGGCCCCAGGCGGTTTGCCCGGATGAGCGGAAGGTGTAGACTCGCCGCGTGCAGAGGTCAGTGCTGGACTGGATCGCGAGCATCGTTTGCCACTGCATAGATTCATCGAGCACGCGGCGAACTTCATTCGGGAGAATCATGCAGTTACGAAAGATTGGGATTGCGGGAGTTGTGTTGCTGGGGGCAATTTCCGTTAGTGCGCACGTGGGGAGTCCTGACGTGTATTTTGAGGGGGATGCGGGACCGTATCACCTTTATGTGACGGTGCGAGTGCCCCAGGTGATTCCGGGAATCGCTGAGATCGAAGTGCGAAGCGCGTCGAACGATGTGGAGCGCATAGAGATTGTGCCGATGCGGCTGAGCGGGCCGGGCTCGAATTTTCCACCGACGCCGGACGTTGCGGAGAGATCGAAACAGGATGCGCAGTTCTTTAGAGGGAACTTGTGGCTGATGGAGTTTGGCGCACTGAAAGTGCGTGTCACCGCGCAGGGCAGCAAAGGAAAGGGAGAGCTTGCCGTGCCCGTGCCTGCGTTCGCGCAGAAATCGTTGCCCATGCAACGGTCACTGGGAGGACTGCTGGGATTTCTGATGGTGTTCTTGGCAGTGGGGCTGGTGTTTATCGCGCGTGCCGCGACGCGCGAGGGAAATCTGGAGCCGGGAGATACGCCTTCGACGGCGAGAAACCGCCGGGCGCGGATTGTGATGGCGCTTATGGCCGTGGTTGTGCTGGGCATTCTTTATCTCGGTAAAGCATGGTGGGGAGCGGAAGCGGCGAATTACAAACGTGACGCTAATTTTTTCAAGCCGCCACTGGCGGAGACACAACTTGAAAATGGAAACCGCTTGGTGATTCGGGCGAAGGGGCAGGATCCGGAGTGGTCAGACGAAGTCAAGATGAAGGAGGTGATACCCGATCACAATCATTTGATGCATCTCTTCCTGATCAGCATGCCGGAGATGGATCGAATGTGGCACTTGCATCCGGAGCGAACCGGCGATGCGTTCACTCAGGATTTGCCGACTATGCCCGCGGGACGCTACGAACTTTTTGCGGACATTGTGGACAAGCATGGATTCCCGTGGACTTTGGTTGGGCAAGTAAATCTGCCGCAGGTCACCGGGCAGCCAATAACAGGAGACGATTCAAGGTGGTCGGGTCCAGCGTTGTCGGGGAATGCCGCGGATGCAACGACGGCTCCCCTGGCGGACGGCGGGCGATTGAGATGGGATCGACCGGGCGGCGCGCTGAGGGCGAATGTCGCGATGAATTTGAAATTCAAGATTGAAGATAAGGACGGGAAGCCCGCGAAGGATGTGGAGCCGTACATGGGAATGGCAGGGCACGCAGAGATTGTGCGCTCGGACTGGAGTGTGTTTGCGCATATTCATCCGGCGGGGTCTGTTTCAATGGCGGCGCTGGAAATGGCCGGCGCGGGCGGCGAGTTGAGTGGCCTCGCGGGAGTTCCAACAAGAGCTGCGGAGATGAGCGAAGGGATGGCCATGCCGTCGTCTGCTAGCGTTTTGTCACCAGAGGTCAGTTTTCCCTACGGGTTCCCGAAGCCCGGAGAGTACAGAGTTTTTGTGCAGATCAAACGTGCAGGCCAGGTCGAGACAGGCGTGTTTGACACTCACGTCGAGTGAATGAATTTCGGGGACTCCGCGATTCCGCGACAAAGCAGTACCGTGCTAGAGTCTTGCGTTCGGGTTACCCGCCAATAAGGAAAGCATGAGTCGGGAAGAGGAGGAAAAGATTTGGGGTACCGGGACTTGCGGGAGTTTGTCCAGAAACTGGAGAAGGAAGGAGAACTGAAGCGGATACGCGCGGAAGTTGACCCAGTTCTGGAGATTACCGAGGTTACACAGAGAGTGGCGCGAGACCCGAAGCGCTTGCCGGATAGCGTCGGGCCGGCGCTGTTGTTCGAGAGGCCGAAGGGTTCACGCGTGCCGCTTCTCGTGAATACATTTGGAAGCGTGCGCCGGATGTCGCTCGCATTCGAAGTGGCGGAACTGGACGAAGTGGCGGCGCGGATTCGCGGGTTCCTGGCCATGGAGACTCCACAAGGTTTGTTTGACAAGATCAAGATGCTTCCGAAGCTGGCGGAGCTGGGATCGTTTTTCCCGAAGAGCGTGAAGACAGGGACCTGCAAGGATGTAAAGCATCATGGGAAAGACGTAAACCTTTTGGATTTACCTATTCTCAAGTGTTGGCCGCAGGACGGGGGGCGGTTCATTACGTTCCCGCTGGTATTTACGAGGAACCCCGAGACGGGAAAGCGCAATGTGGGGATGTATCGCATGCAGGTTTATGACGAGCGAACAACGGGGATGCACTGGCAGACCCAAAAACACGGGGCGGAACATTTTCGCCGGGCGAGAGCCAAGAATCCTGAGGGGCGTATTCCCGTGAGCGTGGCGATTGGGGCGGACCCTGCGACAGCACTTGCCGGGATGCTACCGATTCCTCCGGATCTGGACGAAATGATGTTTGCGGGATTCTTACGGCGTGAGCCGGTGGAGATGGTGGCGTGCGAGACGAACGATCTGGAGGTTCCGGCGAACGCCGAAATCGTGCTGGAAGGGTATGTGAACTTGAATGAGATGCGGATGGAAGGGCCGTTCGGGGACCATACGGGGTTCTACTCACTGGAAGGAGAGTATCCGGTTTTTCACGTGGAATGCGTAACCCATAGCAAGGAGCCGATTTATTTGACGACCGTGGTTGGGCCGCCGCCGCAGGAAGATTATTACATGGGGCACGCTGTGGAGCGGGTGTTTTTGCCGGTGATGAAGATGCAGTACCCCGAGATCGCGGATGTAGCGATGCCTGCGGAGGGGATTTTTCACAATCTGATGATCGTGGCGATCCGGAAGTCGTACCCGGGACATGCGCGGAAAATCATGAACGCGATATGGTCGCTGGGGCAGGCGATGTTCACGAAAGTGATCGTGGTAGTGGATCACGATGTGGACGTGCACAACTATCGAGAGGTTGTGTGGAAAACGTTGTGCGCGATGGACCCGGAGCGCGACGTGCAATTTTCATTCGGACCTGTGGATACACTGGATCACGCGGCGCGCATGCAGGACTTCGGTTCGAAGATGGGAATCGATGCGACGCGGAAGTGGGAGACGGAGGGATTCGCGCGGCCATGGCCGGATGAGATTGTGATGGACGGAGAAACGAAAACGCGAGTGGAGGCGTTGTGGAAGACGTTGCAATTGTGAAGAAGCGGGGGAGCAAAACAAGAGATTGACCACTAAGGATAACCGTCCATCGGGACAGGGAGGGAGGGCAGAAAAACACTAGTAATTGTGGTCGGCTGTGCGTATAGCCACAATATTCATGGTACAGCGCCGCGAATACCCTAGAACTGCCTGAGAATAGGGGTAGTTTTAAGGCAACTCCGGTAGAGAATCCCTTGACGCTCTGAGCTTTTCAATGGGATAAACCTTGCACGGACGGCACCTCGAGAAATCCGCAGCGCAAAGAGGGGTGCTTCGAAGAAGTGGTGGGTTGGCGTGAGTTCGGGCGCCGGGGTGACGTTCCTCGTGATTGAATCGCGCGAAGTGATGAATGTGAGACAGGCGTCGCAATATCTGGGGATTTCCCCGGATACCCTGTACCGTTACATCACCGAAGGCGAAATTCCCGCGTTCAAACTTGGTAATCGTTGGAAACTGCGTAAGACGATTCTGGACCGTTGGATGGAACGAAAGATGAGCCAGGCGCATGCGAGGCGCCGATAGTTTGGCGAGAGCGAAGGCGAAAGAGGCCGAGATATGTTGGGTATGGGCAAAAAATCAAGGCAGCTGGTGGGGCTGGACATTGGCTCAAGCTCGATCAAGGCAGTGGAGCTGAAGTCAACAAAAGCCGGCTACGAGCTCGTCAGCTTTGGCATGGAAACTTTGGCGCAAGACACGGTTGTGGACGGCGCGATTATGGACGCGCCGCAAGTCGCGAACGCGATCAGCAAGATTTTCGATGCGCAGAGAATCAAAACGAAGAATGTGGCGACTTCCGTATCCGGACACTCGGTGATCGTGAAGAGAGTGCCGCTGCCCTTGATGACAGAAGAAGAGTTGTACGACCGAATTCCTTCCGAGGCCAGCCAACACATTCCCTTCGATATCGCGGACGTCAATCTCAGCTACCAGTTGTTGGAGTCCATGGATGCGCAGATGGATGTACTCCTAGTGGCCGTAAAGAAAGACAAGATTCTGAACCATACCAACGTGCTGGCGCAGGCGGGTAAGACACCCGTGGTTGTGGACATTGATGCGTTCGGACTACAGAACTGCTTCGAAATCAATTACGAACCGGACGCCGGCCAGACGGTAGCGCTGCTGAATATTGGCGCCAGCGTGATGAATATCAATATTGTGCGCGGTGGAGTTCCGCTTTTTACTCGCGATGTCAGCGTGGGCGGAAACCAGTACACAGACGCCCTCCAGAAGGAACTGGATCTGAGTTTCGAGGATGCGGAACGACTGAAAAAGGGTGACTCGCTCCCCAGCGTGACCGACGAGCAGAAGCAGCAGATTCTTCGAAGCGTTTCGGATATTTTGACGCTTGAGATCCAAAAAACGTTCGACTTCTTCCGGGCGACGGCCAGCGGGGAAAGCATCCAACGGATCGTCGTTGCGGGCGGGACGGCCCGCGTTCCGGGGTTGGTGGATTTGCTGCGGGAAGAGTTTGCGATGCCGGTCGAAGAATTGAATCCATTCCGTAAAGTGCTCATCAATCCCAGCCGGCACAGTGACGACCAGATCCGTGAGTATTCACCGCGGCTGGCCATCGCGGTGGGTTTGGCACTGAGGAGCTTTGACTAACCATGATCCGCATAAACCTTCTCGGACAAATAAGGCCGAAGGCGACACGCCGGCCAGTCGACACGGGCGCCGCGCTTCCTGTGCTATTCGTCGGCGCTGGGATCGTGCTCGGCGTGCTTGTTCTTGGTTTCCTGTACTACTCGTGGCAGCAACAACTAACCGCGGAGAACAACAAGATCAAAGTCTTGCAGGCTCAGAAGACCGACCTTGAGAACATCAAGCAACAAGTAGAAGCCTTCGATAAACAGAAACTGGTTTTGCAGCAGAGAGTGGCCACGATCGAGCAGTTGCAGCGCGACCGCACGGGCGGGCAGGAACTGCTGGATATGATCGCAAACACGGTTTCGCGGACGGAAAATCTGTGGCTGACCACGATGGTTCGAAAAGGGAGCAACCTCTCCATCGAGGGCGCGTCGGCTTCGGTCAATGCTGTAGCCAATTTTATTACGGCGCTGAAGAGGTCGGGATATTTCCAAAAAGTGGAAATCAAGGAAACCAAGCAGGACGACAAGAACACATCCGTACAAACCTTTAATTTTCAGCTGTCCGCAGAAATTACTCCGCCGCAGCCAGGGGTAGCTGCCCCGGCGCAGGCAAAGCCGGCAAACACGCCGACCAAAGCCGCGCCAACTACGGCACCGGCCAAGAAAGGGTAAGGGACCAACATGGCCAATCCGTTTCGTGACATGTCGGTGTTCATGCAGGGCCTGGTGGCGGTCGCCATCGCGGTCGTCGTGCTTCTGCTGGGCGTTTACATCCCCGTATCACCGGTTGCGCAGGAGCGGGATGCGGTCGAAAAGGCTGTTCAACAGCGCACGACACTGAATCAGGAAGTTACGCAACTTCAAGTTTACAGGCAGCGATATGGCGAATTGAAGCAGCAGATGGATGCGCTTTCCAAGCAACTGGATACGTTGAAGACGATTGTTCCGGAAGAGAAAGAAACGGATGAGTTTATCCGGCTGCTGGAAGGTGCAGCGAGCGCGTCGAACGTGCAGATCAGGCGGCTAACAGCCCAGGCCATTGTTCCGCGTGAGTTTCACTATGACATGCCGTTCGAAGTGCAGGCGGACGGGCCTTACTTCAACCTGATGGACTTTTTCGGACGCTTGGGTAGGTTGTCGCGCATCATCAATGTCGGGGATCTGGAGTTCGCTGATCCGTCGACAGCCAAGGGCACGAAGTATCCGATCAGGCCGGGCACGACAGTCTCCGCGGTTTTCACGGCGACAACTTTCTTTACCAAGCCAGCTGACGTAGGACCGAGCACCGCACCCGGGGCAAAGTCCGCGATAAAGCCGGCTGGGACACACTGAGCGGGAATGAGCGATCTATGCGTTCAGCACTAACTCTCGTACTAGGGATTTTGCTCGCGGCGGCCGCCCCTGGGCTGCGCGCGCAAGCCAAACCGGCGGCTCCCGCTGGCGCGAAGCCCGCGCCACAGGCCGCCAGCAAGGCTGCGCCGCAGGCCGGAAAACCAGCAACACCTGTGGCGGCCAAGCCTGCAGCAAAGCCCGCAGCGAAGCCTGTAACTAAGAAAGCGGCGAAGGCCCCCAAGCCAGCCAAGCCTGTCGAGACCGCGGTGAATCCGGACGCGCCGAAGGAAGGCGAAGAGAGGTCCGGGCGCCGGGACCCGTTCGAGTCCCTGGTAGCTCGCCAGCAGGCCCAATCAAATGCGGGGAAGAATCTGCCGCCAGGGAAGGCCGGGCTTCAGGTGGGGACGCTGAGACTGGACGGGGTCGTCAAGGCGCCCAACGGCATGATAGCAGTTGTGACCAACCCGCAGGCGCGAACCTATTTTCTCCGGGAAGGCGATCAGTTGTATGACGGGCGCGTAGAAAAGATCGCGATGGATGGCGTTTCGTTCCATGAAATCGGCAAAGATGCATTCGGCAAGCCCGTGGAACGCCAGGTAAACAAGAGAATTTACTCCAGTGCAGGAGAACAGCAATGAAGACGAATTGGCCCGCCTTGCGGTGTGGCTGCCTGATCCTTTCGAGCGTAATCGCAGGCGCAAGCCCGTTGCTCGCTCAGACGCAGGAGTCCGCCGGCGCGACCGCGGCACCCGCGGTGATCTCAAGCGTGGCGATAACGCAATCGCCTCAGCGCGCCAGTGTGCGGGTGGAGGGCGAAGGTCGGCTAGACGTCCGTGCTGCGCGCATGCAGAATCCTGAGCGAGTCGTGCTGGACTTTTCCGGTGCACGGTTGGCCGTAGATCGGACGATTATTCCGGGAGTGTCGGAACCGGTTCGAGAAGTTCGGCTCGGGCAGTACCGGCCCAACCTTGCGCGCGTGGTTGTGGACCTGACCGGCGTTGCGCCGTTCCAGATTTCCCACGATGGTGGGGCTGTTGTGGTCTTTTTCGACGCACAGCCTGAATCGCCCAACGTGACCCAAGGGGACCCGAGAGCCGTCGCATCGCAGAAAGAGAGCGCGGTGAAGTCGGGATTCGAATACAGCGCTTCACTTCCTCGAACCAGCGCCCGACCCTCGAGCAGTTTAAGGATTCCAGCTCCTCGCTTCGCGTTGCCCGGCGAACTGACCCAGCCCTCAGTCGCACTGGCATCGTTTGGCGGGATGAATGGCCCCGGGAGGCCGGAGAGAGCGCAAGAGGCGGCACAACAGGCAGCCCAGCAGTCGACCGCCGCGGCCAACACTTTGGCTGCGTCCGCAACGCAGGCACAGCAGCCACAACCAGCCGCAGCCCCGGCAGCGCAAGGAAAGTACACTGGCGAGCCGATTTCCGTGAACCTCAAAGACGTCGATTTGCGCGATTTTTTCCGACTTATTCATGAAATCAGCGGACTTAACGTGGTGTTGGACCCGGCGGTCAAAGGGACATTAACGATCGTTCTGGATGAAGTTCCGTGGGATCAAGCCCTGGATATTGTTCTTCAGAACAACGGACTGGACAAGCAGCTCAATGGAAACGTTCTCCGGATAGCGACTCACGACACGCTAAAGAAGGAGGCGGAGACGATGCGCGACCTCGAAAAAGCGCAGTCGGAAGCCATCGCTCCCACGACCACAACGCGCGTCTTGAGCTACGCCAAGGCGTCCGTGTTGAAAGATACCCTCAAAAAGTTCCTGAGCGCGCGCGGCGACATCCTCGCGGATGACCGTTCGAATCAGCTCATTATCCGCGACATTCCGTCGTCATTTCCGACCATCGACAATCTGATCCGGCAGCTCGATCGCAAATCGCAACAGGTTGAGATCGAAGCTCGAGTGATTTCGGCTTCGCGGTCTTTTGCCCAGGATATCGGCACCGAACTCGGCTTCGCGGGGACTACGACTAGTGGCCGTAGCCTTTTCGGTGGTACCCCGGCTGTAGGTTGCAGCGGCGTGACCGGCACAGTTCCAGCCTCTCCTATTGCTTGCGGCACGGGAACTCAAAGCGGTAATGGCATTACAACAGGCACCCCGCTGAATACAAGCCTTTCCGCTGGAGTGCCTTCCAGTGGTTTCGGCTTTTCGCACCGTTCTCCGAACTTCGCGGTCGACTTTTTCATCACCGCCGCGGAAGCCAAGGGCGTTGGCAAGCTTCTTTCGAAGCCGCGCATTGTGACCCAGAACAACGAAAAGGCCGTCATCAAGCAAGGCGTCAAGCTGCCCATTCAGACGACCATCAACAACACGATTTCGGTGCAGTTCATCGATGCCGTTCTGCAACTCGAAGTGACTCCTCAGATTACGGCTGAAGGAACGATCTTCATGGATGTGCTCGTGGAAAATACCCAGATCGATCAAGGTATCCCGCGCGTACAGGGTATTCCGGCTCTCGACACACAGTCCGCGCAGACCAAAGTGCTGGTCGCCGATGGCGGAACGGTGGTGATCGGGGGAATCATCGTTTCGACGCAGAATAAAAACGTCAGCGAAGTTCCCATTGTCGGCAGTCTGCCGCTCATCGGCAATCTGTTCAAGCGGACAAACGTCACTATCCAGTCGCAAGAATTGCTGTTCTTCCTGACGCCCCGGATTATCCCCGGGTAATTGGGACTAAAAATCTCTAAACTAATAGCGGCAACGAGGAGACTGCGGTCTCCTCGTTCCATTTATGAGCGAACTCTTCAAAGCCCGCCGTAAAACGATGCAGAGCCTGATTTCCGGAGCAGACCTGGACGCCCTGGTCGTCACCCACCCCGCAAATTGGTTTTATCTGACCGGCTTTACGGGCGAAGCAGGCGTTCTTATCGTTGAGCAGAGCAGGGCCACGATGATCTCCGACGGGAGATTCACGACTCAGGCAAAAACGGAGCTCGCTTCGGTTCGGTTTCTTGAGCAGAAGGGAGCCCTGATGGAGTTTGTCGGGAAATATCTGGGGCGAAAGCGGGGACGGAGAGTTGGGTATGACGCATCCCAGCTGACCGTGCTGCAGCTTCGCCTACTCCGTCGAGCGTCGGGCCCCCGCACGAAGTGGATACCCGCACCCCGGTTGGTGGAAGGTCTTCGAATTCGTAAGGATGCTACTGAACTGGCAAAGATACGACAGGCAGCCAATCTGGCGGGGAATGTCCTCATGGGAGCACTCAAGCTGCTTAAACCCGGAGTAACCGAAAACGAGATTGCAGGCGAGATTGAATACCAGATGAGGCGGGGAGGAGCATCAGGACCGGCGTTTGAGACGATAGTCGCCTTCGGAGAGCGGTCCGCGCTGCCTCATGCGCGACCCACCTCCAAACGATTGAGGAAAAATGAGTTGGTGGTACTAGACCTGGGTGTTATACTCGCGCACTATTGCAGCGACATGACCCGGACTGTGTTCGTTGGGCGAGCTCCGGCGCGCGTAAAGGGGTGGTACCGAGCCGTACAGGAGGCGCAGCGAGCCGGCATTGTGGCTGCGAGGCCGGGTGCAACCTGCGGGGACGTGGACGACGCAGCGCGGCGTGTCTTGGCCGCGTACAAGCTGGACCGTTATTTTACACACAGCACAGGGCACGGCCTGGGTTTGGAAGTACACGAAGATCCGCGGCTGGCACGTGGGCAAAAGGCCCGGTTAGAATCTGGATTCGTTGTCACAATCGAACCGGGAGTTTACATGGCGGGTGTTGGGGGTATACGCATCGAAGATGACGTCGCCGTGAAACCCGGGATGTCGGAAGTTCTGACCCGCATACCGCGGGATCTCATCGAGCTCTGATACAGGCATGAAACGCAAACAGCCCTCAAAAGTAAACGAAAGCTCCACGATCGAAAGTCCTGAAGTCCAGCAAATCGAGCAATTGCTCCGCTTCATGAGCGAGCACAATCTTGAGGAGTTCGAATATTCGAGGGGAGACCTGCGGATACGGCTGAAGAAACCCTCCGTGGGCATCCCTATGATCCCGCGATCCATGGGAGCTCCCGAAATCATAGTTTCGGAATCCAGTCAGCGCCAGGCGGCAGCACCGCCGAGCAGTTCCGCGATTCCAGAGCCGCGAGCGACGGAAGACCTCCATCTGGTCAAGTCACCGATCGTGGGGACATATTACGAGGCGCCAAGCCCGGGCGCGGAGGCCTTTGTGAAAATCGGGGCGCACGTCGAGTCCGGGCAGACGCTCTGCATCGTGGAAGCCATGAAACTTATGAATGAAATCGAGTCGGACGAAAGCGGAGAACTGATTCGCATCTTTGTCGAGAACGGGCAGCCCGTGGAATATGGCCAACCGCTTTTCGGCATCCGTCCAAGCCGGAAGAGGTAGCCGGCGCCCTAGGCCATGTTCCAGAAAATCCTGGTAGCCAATCGCGGGGAAATCGCGCTGCGGGTCATCTGTGCCTGCAAAGAACTTGGGATTTCCACGGTCGCGATCTATTCAGAAGCAGACCGGAACTCATTACACGTGCGGTTCGCGGACGAGGCAGTTTGCATCGGGCCGCCGCGAAGCTCGGAGAGCTATCTGAACATTCCACAGGTGATCAGCGCGGCTGAAATCACCAACGTTGATGCCATCCATCCCGGATACGGCTTTCTATCGGAAAACGCAAACTTCGCAAAGGTATGCGAAGCGTCGGAGATTACCTTCATCGGTCCCACTCCCGAAGTCATTGAGATGATGGGAGAGAAGGACCGTGCGCGCCGGGAGATGAAGGCGCTTGGCGTGCCAACGGTTCCTGGAAGCGAGGGGGTGGTTGAGGGAGAGGAGCAGCTCGCGAAGGAAGCAAAGCGGATCGGGTATCCGCTGATCCTGAAAGCTTCAGCGGGGGGTGGCGGGCGTGGGATGCGCGTGGTGCAGCGGCAGGAAGAGCTTTTGAACGCCTACGAAACAGCGAGAAGCGAAGCCCAGCAAGCCTTCGGTACGCCGGATGTCTATGCCGAAAAGTTTATCGAGCATCCCCGGCACATCGAGTTTCAGGTGCTGGGGGACCAGCATGGCAAAGTGATTCATCTTGGGGAGCGCGAGTGCAGCATCCAGCGGCGGCACCAAAAGCTGGTCGAGGAGTCGCCATCACCCGTAATGGACGCCAAAAGGAGAAAAGAGCTGGGCGCGAAAGTTGTGCGGGCGCTCGAAAAGGTAGGCTACACGAATGCGGGTACGGTGGAGTTCCTTATGGATGTAGACGGATCCATCTACTTCATCGAGATGAATGCGCGAATTCAGGTGGAACATCCGGTGACGGAACTGGTGACTGGAGTTGACCTGATCAAAGCGCAGATTCGCATTGCCGCGGGTGAAGGACTGGATGACGCGGTCGGGGAGATGAACTTTTCCGGGCACGCCATCGAGTGCCGCATTAACGCCGAGGATCCGGAAACTTTCGTGCCTTCGGCTGGGCGCATCACCACATTTCAGGCGCCTGGCGGGACGGGTGTGCGCGTGGATTCGGCAGCTTACACCGATGCCGTGATCCCGCCCTACTATGACTCGATGATTGCGAAGCTGATCGTTAAGGGCCGGGACCGCGCGGAAGCCATTGGGCGGATGAAGCGTGCCCTGGAAATGTTTGTAATCGAGGGGATCAAAACTTCTATCCCGCTCCACCGGCGGATACTCGCTGATTCGGAATTCGCCGAAGGACGGTTCGATACCCACTTCATTGAAAGACTGCTGGGAACCGGCGGAAAATAAGTGTCTATGCGCCTTGTTCTACCCCGGCTGTATGTGATACTAGACGCAGCGTTGATAACTTCTTCCGAAAGAGACTGTGCCGAAGGCCTCGCGGATGCCGGGGTCCGTCTGTTTCAATATCGCAACAAGACCGCGGCGGCGCGGCAGTATCTCCAATCTTCACAAGACCTAGCGGCAATGTTACGTCCTCGAGGAGTGTTGTTCCTTGTGAATGATCGGGCGGACGTTGCTCACCTGGCTGGAGCCAGCGGCGTCCACGTTGGCCAGGAAGACCTGGATGTGGCGGCCGCGCGCTGTTTGGTAGGGCCGGACATGCTGGTTGGGGTTTCGACACACAATCTCGAACAGATCGAACGCGCGGCGGTGAGTTCGGCGGACTATATTGCAGTGGGCCCAGTCTTCAGCACCTCGACAAAAACAAATCCCGATCCCGTGGTTGGCCTGGACCTTGTGCGGAGGGCTCGGGCGGCGAGCGATAAACCGTTGGTCGCGATTGGCGGAATCACGCTGGAGCTGGCCGCGAGCGTCATCGAGGCCGGCGCTGATTCTGTGGCGGTCATCAGCGGAATTCTAGCCGCCGATGATCCCTACCAACGCGCGCGTGAGTACCTGAAGACGGTTGAAGCAGCAAAGCACGCGACCACAGTCTGAGGCGCCCAGCTAATGGCCGACACAACGGACGCACTTACGCAAAACGCAGCCAAAAGTGAGCCGGGATTTGTCCGCGCGATAGGACTTTTTGACGGCACGATGATTGTTGTCGGGTCGATGATTGGCTCCGGCATTTTCATCGTTGCAGCGGATATCTCAAGGCAGACCGGCTCGCCGGGCGGGCTATTGATGACCTGGGTGTTAACGGGGTTGTTGACTGTCTCCGCGGCACTTTGTTATGGCGAACTCGCGGCGATGTTTCCTCACGCTGGCGGGCAGTATGTTTATTTGCGCGAAGCTTATTCTCTATTGTGGGGGTTCTTGTACGGCTGGACGCTGTTTCTGGTGATTCAAACTGGAACGATCGCGGCCGTCGCCGTCGGTTTTGCGCGCTATCTAGGGGTGCTGTTTCCTTCCATCTCGCCGACGACGTGGATTGTCGCGCCAATCGAGCTGGGCTCAAAATTCGCGATCAGCCTCTCGATCCAACAACTGGTCGGCATCCTAATGATCGTGCTGATCACTTTTCTCAACACGTTGGGTGTCCGTCTCGGCAAGCTGATCCAAAACATTTTTACAAGCGCCAAGGCTCTGTCGCTCGTCGGATTGATCATTCTGGGAATTTTTGTAGGCCGAAATGCGGGCGCGATCGCTGAGAATTTCGCGCATTTCTGGGCGGTTCGCGGTGCGCAACCGATCGAGCCGGGCGCGAATTTCCTGCGTGGATTAGTCCCTACGGTAACCGCGGCGAGCGGGGTGTTTGGTCTGATCGTAGCCTACGGCGTTGCCCAGGTCGGGTCCCTTTTCTCCGCCGACGCGTGGAACAACATCGGGTTCACGGCAGCCGAAGTGAAAAACCCCAAGCGCGACGTGGCGCTTTCCATGGCGTTTGGCACTTGCATCGTCATTGCGCTTTATTGCCTGGCAAATCTCGCCTATCTGCTTGTATTGCCACTCGTGCAGATACAGACAGCGGCGGACGACCGCGTGGCTACGGCTGCTCTGCACGGCATCTTCGGGGCGCCGGGTGCGGCGATCATGGCCGTGGCAATCATCATTTCCACGTTTGGCTGCAATAACGGGTTGATCTTGGCGGGCGCGCGTGTCTATTACGCGATGGCGCGCGATGGACTCTTTTTCCGCTCCACCGGCAAGCTCAGCAAGAAGGGTGTTCCGCAAAGCGCGCTCATCTTTCAGGGGATCTGGATTACTGTACTGATCTTGCTCCGGACGCGGCGAGTGGATGCAGCCGGCGCGGTCACCTACGGCAACCTCTACAACGATTTGCTCAATTACGTGGTGTTTGCCGTACTGCTTTTCTATGTGTTAACGATCTTGGGGATTTTTGTGCTCCGCCGAAAGCGGCCCGATGCAGACAGGCCGTACCGGGCCTTTGGCTATCCGGTCGTTCCGCTGCTTTACATTGCCGCAGCGACAATCGTAATGATCGTTCTGCTTCTCTACCAAACACAAACGGCGGGAGGCGGACTCATTATCGTATTGCTGGGCTTACCAGTGTTTTGGTTGTGGTCCAGGCGCTCGGGAAGGGTAGTTCGGACTGGCGAGGGTAATTCGTGAATTTTGTGTAGGGCGCAGCAGGCCGCGCCTCTACAATGCTGAAGGCCAAGTCGGCAGTACCCAGACGAACTGGGGCGTACATCCCCGAGAAGGAGGAGTTGCATGGGCAACCCCTTATTCGCAACAAAGTCGATGACCACGTTGATGCAGGAAGCGGGCGCCACCGGCGAGCACAGCCTGAAGCGCGCGCTCGGCCCAGTAAACCTGGTCACGCTTGGCATAGGAGCCATCATCGGTGCCGGCATCTTTGTGATGACCGGGTCGGCAGCATCGCTCTATGCCGGACCTGCAATTATGCTTTCTTACGTGCTCGCCGGCTTGGGCTGCGTGTTCGCGGGCCTCTGCTATGCGGAGTTTGCATCAATGATTCCCATCGCAGGGTCGGCCTACACCTACGGTTACGCTACGCTGGGCGAAATTGTTGCTTGGATCATAGGTTGGGATCTGATTCTAGAGTACGCATTCGGTGCCGCGACAGTGGCCAGCGGGTGGAGCAGCACTCTGGTGGCTTTCCTGCAAGACTACGGGATCAGCTTGCCGCCGCAAATCTGCGACGTTCCCGGCGCACAGTGGGTGATGTACCACGGGCGCTGGATGCCACTGAACACCTTGACATTGAGCGCCGACCAGCTTGTGGGACTCCCGCTGGCGACAGCCAAATTTAATTTGATCGCCTTCTTGGCGATGCTTGCAGTTACGATGCTACTCATCATTGGAATCAAAGAGTCGGCCAACTTCAATACCGGCGTGGTTTTTGTAAAGTTGACTGCGGTCTTGGTCTTCATCGCCGTCGCGGCAGCTTTCGTACTCAAGCATCCCGATATCGCCCACGCGAACTGGAAAGTTTTTATTCCCCCTAATAGCGGCACGTTCGGCGCGTTTGGCTGGTCGGGAATCCTCAGAGGGGCGGGCGTGGTTTTTTTCGCCTATATCGGCTTTGATGCCGTGTCGACAGCGGCGCAAGAAGCAAGAAATCCCCAAAAGGACATGCCTATAGGTATCCTCGGGTCGCTGGTGATCTGCACATTCTTGTATCTCCTCGTCTCCGGTCTACTGACGGCGGTTGTGCACTATTCGCGATTGAACATCGGAGCTCCTGTGTCGCTCGCGATGCGTGAAATCGGAGTGCAGTGGGGAAGTTATGTGGTTAACGCGGGCGCTTTGGCCGGGCTGAGCACGGTCATGCTAGTCATGATGCTTGGTCAGTCGCGCGTATTTTACTCGATGGCTAATGATGGCTTGCTTTGGAAGTGGGCGGGCGACATCCATCCGCGCTTTCGCACGCCATGGAAGTCTACGGCGATTGTAGGGATTTGCGTTGCCTTTGTCGGGGCACTGGTACCGATCGGGGATCTCGGACAGCTCGTCAGTATCGGCACACTCCTTGCCTTCGTGATTGTGTGTGCCGGCGTCTGGATCCTACGGGTACGCCGACCGGACCTTGTCCGACCATTCAAGACTCCCTTGGTGCCCATAGTGCCGATTTTAGGCATGATTGTGTCGCTCGGGCTGATGGCTGGTTTGAAGGCTGTAACTTGGATTCGCTTGGTAGTTTGGCTTGTCATAGGCATGGTGGTTTATTTTACCTACAGCGTCAAACACAGCCGCGTACGGAATGCGCTGAAGTAACCAACAAAAACGGTGACGTCTAGACTTGCTTGCTCCGTGCGCTGCCTTTCTCCTCCGCGCGCGAGCGTTCTTCAGGTAGAGTAGTCTTTCACGCTCAATCGCCAGATGACCGTCTTTTCTGCGAAACTTCGAAATACGTGGCGCCGCCTCTCGCGGATTGACCTCTTCGCGATTCTGCTGATGCTCGGAGGGGCGGTCTCCGCCGTTTTGGACCTAAGCGGAAACCTGGTCAGCTTTCTGAGGTTTCTTGCAGTCCTCGCAACGGTCTACCTCCTGGTTCGGCTTGCCGGCTGGTGGCGAACCCGGCTGCTCTGGAGCCTGCGGAACCGGCTGATTGTGGCTTATCTTTTCATCGCCGTCGTCCCCATCCTGCTTATCGTTTCCCTGGTAGGACTTGCGGGCCAGATCCTCTATTCGCAACTTGGCGCTTACCTGCTATATGGCGACATTCAGCGGCGCATCTCCATGATGGCCGATATTACCGAGCACATTGCGGCTGCACATCGCAGTTTGCCAAAGGGAGTATCAGAGGAAGAATCGGAGAGCGTCCTAGCCTCCCAGTCGCACATGGTTCATGACCAGGAGCTTCCCAACCTAAGCATCACTTTCACGAACAATCTGAGCTTTCTGAGAAAAGTGGCGGGCGGGGAAAAGAACTCCTTCTTAGGAATTGTGGAGGAAGGCGAGACTCTCTACCTTACCAGCATCCGGGCGATGCAGGAAAAGCAAGGCCTTCGTGTAGTCACCCTGCGGGTACGCGTTTCACCGGAATTCCTAGCCACCATCGCGCCGGACCTGGGAGCGATCCAATTGAATCTGACGCGCCGGTTCGAGGGCGGGGCACGGCAGGGAATTCTCTACAATTCGGGTAATTTTCAATATGAAACGATCAAAGGAATTCTTGCTCAAAACAGGACGCTATACCCGGCTTCCTACTGGATTGATCCGGCGATAACGGGGCTCTCGCGGCTGGATGCGGTGTACGTGGGCGCGGGTGGTATGGTCGATTTGCACCGGCCCGTCCTGGTCACCTTCAATGCCAGGCCGTCGCGGTTGAATTCGCGGATTTTTTCATCGCTCGGCGAGTTGAGCGATTCCTACAAAATCCTCTTTATCGTCATAGGCGTCGTCTTTCTCCTGATTGAAGTCGCGGCGCTGATTACCGGGATCGTGATGACTCGCCGGATTACCAAGGCGGTGAGCGATTTGTATCACGCGACTCAGTATGTGAAAACCGGCGACTGGACGCATCGAGTGCGCATCGACCGCAGAGACCAGCTGGGAGTGCTCGGAGAATCCTTCAACGACATGACGGGATCCATCAGCGGGTTACTGGAGGAGTCGAAAAAACGACAGCGCCTTGAAAATGAAATTTCCATCGCCAGTGAAGTGCAGAACCAGCTCTTTCCTCAGAAGATGCCTAACGTAGGGGGAGTCGAGCTTGAGGCGATTTGCAAAGCCGCACGGACGGTAAGTGGGGACTACTACGACTTCATTCAGCTCAGCCCAACGCACGTCGCAATCGCCTTGGCGGATATTTCAGGGAAGGGAATCTCGGCAGCCCTATTAATGGCCAGCCTTCAGGCGGCGCTGCGCAGCCAGCTCTTAGCCCCCGGCAGCGAAATGATGAGCACGGCGGAACTCGTGGCGCGTTTGAATACGCACCTGGTGAGGAATACGGGCGACGACCGATTTGCCACGTTTTTCATTGCCGTCTACGACAGCGCCACCCGCACCTTGCGGTATACCAACGCAGGGCATCTGCCGGGATTCCTGATTTCGAACGGCAGCGCCAAACACCTGGACCAAGGCGGAATGGTTCTGGGGGTGGTGGAGGATTATGTTTATGAAGAAGGTTCTGTGGTAGTTCCGCCAAACTCGCTGCTTGTCGAATACAGCGACGGATTGGTTGAGCCGGAAAACGTTTATGGCGAAGAATTCGGCATACGCCGCCTTAAGGAAGCGGCGGTCCGAGTTCAGAGTTCCGCCCCCCGCTTCGTTGGCGAATCGCTGATGATGGCCGCAGAAGAATGGGCGGGCACACCCGAGCAAGCCGACGACATGACGGTGGTCGTCGCGCGACTTCGTTGACTGGCGGAGTTGACTGACGCGGTAGTGCGCTTAGCGCCGCTGGGCTATACTTGCAGGCTTTCTATCCGAAGTTGCCAAGGAGAAGAATGACGCTTGTTAATCGCGTGGCCCTGATCACCGGAGGCAGCAGAGGAATCGGAAGAGGCATCGCCATCCGCCTGGCACAGGAGGGCGCTCGAATCGCGATCTCGTATCGTTCGAACAAAATGGCGGCCCAGCAGGCGCTGCGGCAATTACAGGCAAGCGGTGCGGATTGCGTGGCCGTGGAAACGGATGTCACCGATGCGGCCCGCGCCGAACAACTAGTCAATACGGTGGCGGACAGGTTCGGACGGATCGATATTCTCGTGAATAATGTGGGAGGATTTCGTTGGGGTACGGTGGCGGAATCGTCATTGGAGGACTGGCAGAGCATTTTTACCTCGAATCTCTCCACGGTTCTGTACGTGAGCCGTGCCGTCTTACCGCACATGAGACGCGGGCGCTGGGGCCGCATCGTCAATCTCGGCGCGGTGGGCGCCGAGCGGGCGTTTGGCCAGGCCAAGATTTCCGCCTACGCGGCAGCCAAAGCAGCGGTAGTGGCGCTGTCACGCTCCCTTGCGCTGGAAGAAGCGAAAAACGGTATCACAGTAAATGTTGTGAATCCCTCCAGCATCGACGAGAAAGAGCTGACACTGAACGAAGCGCGCCGCATGCGCGACGCCAGGTTTCCGATTGGCCGTCCGCCGACCGTGGAGGATGTGGCGGCTTCCGTGGCGTTCTTTGCGTCTGACGAAGCAGAATACGTGACCGGCCAAGTCTTAAACGTCAGCGGTGGATGGATGCTGTAAACTCGCCGTGAGTTTTTTCAAATGAAAGCCCTGACTGCAGCCGAGATGCGCGAGGTCGACCACCTAACGACCGCGCGATTTGGCATACCCAGCCTGCAATTGATGGAAACCGCCGGCCGTCGAGCCGCCGATGCCGTTTGGCACGTGGTCGCGGGTCGCGAAAGCGTGCGCGTGTGCGTGCTTTGCGGAAAAGGGAACAATGGTGGCGATGGATTTGTGGCAGCGCGCCACTTGAAGTCCTCGAAGCTTGAAGTAAGCGTGATACTTTTCGGCAAACCGGATGACGTACGGGGCGATGCGGCGGCAAACCTGGCCAAGTGGATGGAGGGAGGTAATAAAGCCGAAATCATTCTGGAAGAGACAGACTGGGCAAGGATTTGGCCGAGTGTTAGAAGTTCGAACGTGATTGTGGACGCCATGCTCGGAACGGGGTTGCGGGGCGGAACATCCGGCATAATCGCTCGCGCGATCGCGGACATCAACCAGTATTCACAAAACGGTACGTCCGCCTGGCCAGCGCTAATCCTTTCCGTGGACACTCCCTCCGGCTTGCCATCAGATGGGGAATCACCCGCCGGTCCCGTGCTATTCGCTCATCGAACTGTCACGTTCACGGCGCCAAAAGTGGGTCAACTGATTTCTGCAAACGCGGCGGCCTGCGGCATCCTGCAAGTCGTTGGAATCGGTTCTCCTGCGGAGTTGGTTGAAGAAACAGGAAAACAGACTTTGCGCTGGGTTGGCCCGGACGAATTCGCAACGCTACCGATGGTCCGAGCGGCTGATTCTCACAAGGGTACCTTCGGACACGTTTTGTTTGTAGCAGGCTCGGCAGGAAAATCCGGCGCCGCTATTCTGGCTGGATATGCCTCGTTGAGGGCCGGAGCAGGGCTGACGACGATCGCGTGTCCTGAGGCTAGTCAGCCGATAATAGCAGCGGCGCATCCGGAGTATATGACTGCGCCACTGGCGGCAACGAAGTCCGGCGCGCTGGGAGCGCGGAGCCTTCTGGACGGCACCTTCCACGAATTGGAAGAGGGAAAGAGCGTATTGGCGATCGGCCCCGGGCTTGGAACGCACAAACAAACGCAAGAATTTGTCCGGACCCTCGTGACCAAGACGGATTTGCCCGTGGTGCTTGACGCGGACGGGCTAAACGTGTTCCGCGGGCAAAGCGCGCTTTTGAAGAAGCGTGCCGCGAAGTTTTTATGCGTGACACCACATCCGGGTGAGATGGCAAGGTTGCTAGGTGTATCTACGACGCTTGTTCAGGCTGACCGTCTCGCCGCGGCCAGGCGTGCGGCCAAAAGTTGGAATGCGCACGTAGTTCTCAAGGGATTTCATACAATCCTGGCGGCGCCGGACGGGTGCACGTGGGTTAACACAACCGGGGGACCTGGGTTGGCCAAAGGCGGAAGTGGGGACGTTTTGACGGGCGTCCTAGCGGCGCTAACGGCGCAGTTCGGAACTGACGACTGGCTACGCGTGCTCGCACTGGGAGTGTATTTACACGGAGTTTCATCAAACACACTCGAGCGGGAAATGGAGCCATCAGGGATTCTTGCGGGAGAGGTTGCGAAAGGAATTCCAGACGCCAGGGAGTATTTGCTGCGGGAGATTCAGTACGGTGGCTGAAGAGATCATCACACATTCCGCGGAAGAAACGGCCAAATGGGGACGGGAATTTGCGAAGCGATTGACTCCGCCGGTTCTAGTTTTGCTGACGGGAGACCTGGGGAGCGGGAAAACGACACTGACGAAGGGAATCGTCGCGGGCCTTGGAGCGGCTCGCGAAGAAGAAGTGACGAGCCCCACTTTCACGCTCGTCCACGAATACGGAACCTCGCCCCGGGTTTACCACGGAGATTTATACCGCATCGAGAACTTTCATGATTTCGAGACGCTAGGTCTGGAAGACCTGTTTGCGAAGCCGGCAGTCGTAATTTTGGAATGGTCGGAACGTTTCCCGTTGAAGTCCCCATGGCCGCAGATAAGGGTGAGCCTGGAGCACCGCGGCGGAGACTCCCGGCGCCTCTCCATCCAGTAACCTTCGCGTTTCTAGCATCTTGCAGCCCGGTCCTTACTATCTCGTTACCGAGTCGGGGAGTTCTGTTGCGGTGCTTGCCTTGCACTGCTAGGTTGGTTGAAGCCCCTTCTGGTGGAGTGCATGGCCGACGAGATTCTTACCCTTGGCGTTGCAGAAGCGGCCCGGATCGAACTTAAGAGCTACAGCGTCACGATCCCCATGGGATCGTTGTCCATCGGGGTGGACAATATCCATCACGATGTGTTTCTTAGCCCGAAGTTTGTCCAGGCGGCGCGCGACTATTTGTTTGACCTGATTCGCCAAAACACCAGCGCCACGCATCTTACCGGCATCGAGCTGCGAAACGTCAAGAGCCTGGACAATAGCGCGTTTCGCAAATTAATCAGCGAACTTCTTCAGAGCGCCCTCACACAGGCGAAATATTACAAGAACATCGAGATCGATCTGGTATTCCGTCTCGGCCTTTTGAAGTTTCTTACTCAGGAACTCACCAATCAGTTCGCTAATCTCATTCTGGAAGGGAAGGAATGGGTTCGGCAACGCGGCGAGTACTTCGAGCGCAGCCAGCAGGCGCACGTTATCAAGGCGCGGCTGTCGGAGTTGCAATCGGCCAGGCGGCGGGTGATCCGCGGGGTCGGGCAACAAGTCGCCCAGATGCTTGTGGATATCGAGGAAAATGTCATCGCCAAGACTCGCCGTGCGCTGTTCGGCGAGGATTTTGCGCCGCTTTATGAACTGCTGAAAAACCGGATCATATTTTTGGACGGCGGAAAGGACGATGTCTATTTTCTGGAGCATTACGTCTTACTTGGGAATTACGCGCGCGACCCGGACCGCTTTGAGGCCATGGACGTGCTCTTTCAGGAGTTCCTTTGTGAAGCGGGACTAACCATTGGTCAGGACCCCGCTTTCACCGAGGCGAATCAGGCTCACAACGAACTGCTCGAGCAGGCGAAGGCCATGCGAGCCGAGATTGTCAGCCTGGAAGAACAGCGGGAAAACACGCGCAAACGGCTGGAGCGAGGCGAACGCTTTCTAAACAAATTCCTGGCCTCGGCCGATCCCTCGAATTTGAAAGCTTCCCTGAACGACATCGAAATGCGGCTGAAGCACCAGGAAGTAAAACTCGAGGAGATGGGCCCACAGATCGATGCGGCGAAACAGAAGCTCGATTTTTTTAACAAAGACTATAAAGGCCGCCTCGGGGATTATCTGAATGATCCGGAAAACGCCAAACGACTTCTTGATGCCTCGTATGGCGGGCCGAACCCTGGAGAACAGACCCGCCTCTTGGCGCAACTCGTCGACCGCCTTGAACAGCAAGATGTCCTTTATCACGTTTTGGCGAGCTACGAAATACGTCCAATTGCCAAGGACTATTGTCCTCCGGTGCATTTGCAGCAACTCCGCAAAGCTTTGGTCTCCAAGGAGGAATTGAAACAAGTCGAGCAAGTGTTGAAACATGTTCCCGCCAAGCAGCTGTCGTTGAAGCCGATCGAGGAACTCGCGCGAAAAATCCGTCGCTACTCGCGGGAGGAAATGCAGGGCCTGGTGCTGCGGTTTGCGACGGATTTTCTGAGATTGCGGCGCGACCTTCGCGATGCGGAGCACCTAACGACCTGCATGGAACGAATTCATCTCGTCACCACGGAGCAGGCCAGGGAACTTTCCCGTCTGAACAACCGCTTGTATGAATGCGTCCTTCAGGACGAGGCCAAGGGCCAGCAGGATCAAGTTGTCTCCCACGTGATTATCAAAGCCGACGTGCGCGGCTCGACGAGGATGACGCAAGATCTTCTGTCGCGCGGCCTGAGCCCGGCCTCGCATTTCAGTTTGAACCTTCACGAGCCGGTGAAAAAGCTCCTGGATCGCTTTGGGGCGAAGAAAGTGTTTATCGAAGGCGACGCCGTAATTCTGGCAATATTCGAAACGGATTCCACCCGCACGTTCGCACGGGCAGTCGCCAAAGCTTGCATTCTTTCGCGCCAAATTCTTGCTGTGTGCAATTCGTATAACGATCGCGCGGCGGATACCGACCTCCCCGCCCTTGAGCTTGGTCTAGGCGTCGCGTTTCAAGGATCCGCGCCGACTTACTGGACGGACGGAGATTCGAAAATCATGATCTCCAAGGCCTTGAACCTTTCCGACCGCCTTTCCGGATGCGCAAAGCTTGCCAAGCGCATGCTCTCAGGACAAAAGACTCATTTCAGCGTGTACCAATTCCTGACAGCGATGAAAGGTGCGTCTGCAGAGGAACTGGACGAATTCCTCGTGCGCTTCAACACGAACGGCATCGAACTGAACGAAGAGGGGTTCCAGAAGCTTTCGGAGGAAATATCGCTGGATTCCGTGGAAACGAAACTGGAAATGCCTTGGGGCAAAGAAACAGTCACACTGCATTACGGCGAAGTTCCCATGGGAGAGACAGTGGAACTGTTGGTTCTTCGAAAGGGCCTCGCACGTGAACTTCTTCCCGACGGTAAGATAGGTGCTGCGTCTAGCCATCCTTACTACGAAGTGTGCACCAGCCCGAAGCTGTATGATCTGGTTGCCGCGTTGATTCGCACCAAAGCCGCCGCCGCGGCGATTGAAACAGCCCGCGTCTGACGCTTATACTCTCACCGGAGGCGAAAGGGGTCCGGTGATCTTCCCGGCCTTCAAAGCCGGCGATTCGGTCCTTCGCGGGTCGAATGGTGGGTTCGACTCCCACACGCTTCCGCCAAATTGCTGATGATTCCATTGCTTTTGTGGGAGCCAGAACCTGAAAAAGAGCCTATAAGCAAGGGGTTTTGGACCCATATTGGACCCATTGAATTCTCCCAACGTTCGGACGTGGGTTCGCCTCCCATCGCCCGCTCCATAAACCCTGTGATTCGATTGCCTTTACGCCTGGAAGTTGCTGAAAATTGCCCCACAAACTGAGGGTTTTGTTGCAAGGATGTTCCAAACTCCTGACAAATGTTCTAAGACGGCTCAGCTCATTGTTGGACCGGCAGTTCGACGCTCCGCTTGACCGGATTCACCGAGTTAGAGGTGACTTGTTAGAACACGAGTCCACCTCAAAAGGAAATCGAGCTATTTGGACAACCGTTAGCCAGACGGCGATTCATTCCAATCTGCTGAATCTAAGAGCCGAAAAGCACACGTTGCAAAGCCATTGCACACTGTAATTTACCGGTGGGCCTGCCAACGCAGAAGCGCCCACCACACCTGCGCGATTACATTCGGATTGGTATACCCGATGGCACAATTCGCTTCGCTGGTTCCGGCACTCCGGCATTCTGAAGTGCGTTGCCGAATGCTTCGAGCATGGAGAAGGGGTACAGAGAAGGCCCAATGATTAGGTGATGGAAAAGCTGTGCCAAATCGAGTTGCTTGAGACCTTCAGGTGCATCCGGAACGCTCGCATCAAACGGAATCTTGTAGATTGTCTGCGGAATGCCACGAATTACTTCTGTTGAAGGCTTGATCAGTGGAGAAGGCCAGCGACCGGGAGCATAGATCAGCCGCCATTCACGTTCTTCGCTAAAGCCCCTGTGTTTTACGCACGTCACGGCAGCGACCAACATTGCATAGATTGCCCTTACTACCCGCTCGCGGCCAACTGATTTGAGCAAATCGAGATTGCGGTGAACGTTGTCCATGATTCTATACAGTTCGGCCTCAACTTGCTCTTTTGCGAAATATGCGACCGGACTGACTACTAGGCTGAACACGCTTCCGTGAATGAGCGAATATGGGAACTTAAAGACAATTGCAACGCGAACATCAGTTGTGCCGAAAGCCCGCCACATTGATAACCGGCCGTGTTGATCCTCTTCTTTGTCATGTTCAGAGATGCATGCGAGGTAGGTGTTATAGCGAATATCCGTCCATGATTTCTCTAAGAAATGAATCGCTTCCGCTGTCGCTCCCACGGCGCAACCATCCACGGCTTCAGTCAACGCCTTCAATCCTTTGCCGTCGTTGCCGAAGAGCGTTTCATTCAGCAGGGCCATTCCGTGCTGTACCTCGGAGTAGTCGGACATAGAGGTAACATTTCGCATCCAGATGCGCTTGTTTTCAAATATCCGCAACGCTGCCTCTGCCGACGTGTAGTGAACAAAACTCACTTGTCCATCGCCTTGTTTCTTGGCGAACGACTCCATTTGTTCGGTCGCATATGGGTGGAAGATGCGTTCGATCCGTATGTCATCAGATTCGGCCATGTCTTCACGCTCCCGCGTTTGATGATTTGGAGCGTCATTATAAGGGGTGGGGGAGCTACGAACCAGATGCGACCCGAGAAAGGGTCGCATATAGAGCGTCAAATCCTGCTCTGCCGATAGGCTCACGGCTACTCGCATTTTGAGTCTTTGATTTCAGTAGTTTGCATGAGGTGGTGCAACGTTGGTGCAACTCGCACGTAGATCGCAGCTCTGCGAAAAAGTACTCCCAGATGAGCGTTTCAGTCCCGCGAAAGCTGACATCGAGGCGGACAACAATGTTTCTCACGCACAGAGTTTTCGCGCCAGCAACGCGCAGGTTGCCGCTATGTCCTCGTATTGCGTCTGGGGCGGCAGTGCGCGGAACACCGAGCGCAGAAAACCGGCCGGCGTTCGTTCCGATGGCAGAAGTGGTGCTGCTCCTATCACCTCGTCTTCGAACTTTCTGCGCGCGGCGCGACTTTGGTGAGCGACGGCGTTGCGAATAATGAACATGCGTTCGAGCGATTTCCTTTCGGTTCTGTTCAAGATGCTGAAGGGCCGTCCTGCCCGGAAGAAGGCGCATGCGCGATTGTCGGTGTGGTGATAGGGCAGCCAATCGACGTAAGCCTTGCCGCCCAGCATGACATCTCGGGCTACGGCCGTTGATCGAAAAGTTACTCGGGGATGAACGCCGCGACCGGATGTGATTGCGCCAGTAAGAAGGCCTACGAATAGTTCTTCTATCAGACCTTCAAACGATGTCACGGTTCTGAGAAATATCCCCTCGTAGAATAGGCTGACGTCGTGACGAGTGACATGCCCTCCGAGCAGTAATCGTTCAAGCTTCCCACGGGACCGGTCGAAGGTTCGCAGACGAGCCGTGAAGTCATTCGAAATGGCGGTGGCTGGCCTAGGCATGAAAAAGCTGAGCTTTGAGATAGTCGTTAACCGTCACACGGGAATCCTTGTGCGTCGTACGACGGGCAAGGGCCTCCATCACCTTGTCCGGCGCCTTTCCTCCGCGAATGCTGTCGCTAGTCTTGAGAACACGAGCCTTGAAATCAGCGTGAAGAGTTTCCGCTTTTTTTCTTTTTAGCGGCGATCCAATTTCGAAAGCTGCCGCGTATACTGCGGTGAAAAGACTGTGGAATGCAGCGCGGTTAGTGAAGGCGGTATTCGCCAGATCATCGCCCAGGGCATTGTCTATCTCCTCCATACAATATCTGAAACGTCGCTCCACTTCGGCCCTCTCAGGCCATTCATCCTCCAGATCCCCGTACAGGTTGTCGATCGCCTTTTGCGTCTTGCCGACAACACCCCTTATCATGATCTGAGCGAACTCGCTTGTGATCTCGACTTCCGACATTCGGGAAATTTGTGCTTCGGTGAATATCCGCCACTTTCGCCATCGTGGTAACTGCTCAGCGGAGACGGCATACATGGACGTTTTGAACTCCCCGAAATACGCAGCGTTTCGTAGCTCCTGCGCATTCAGCTTGAGGCCCGTCGAGTTCATCCGAGCGAAGATTTGCAGAACCTCCCGGTCATCAACGCTGGATGGCAGGACGTGGACACTGAATTGGTAATCGAGAATGGTTTGTCTTACGTCCGCGGGTAGGTCTTTGAACGGCTTACCGGCCAGTTCTTTGTTGTGAACCGGCTTGATAGTGAAGTCATCCCGATTGGGGTCGAAATTCTTAACCAACTTGGGAACGAGAAAAGCCAAAACTGTCCGTATCCTCTGCTGGCCATCAACGACTTCGCGCTTCGGTTCCAGGCTTTCGAGATCGGTCTTCTGCTCGCGGAGAAAGATGATCGGGATCGGCAGTCCCCTGACGATTGTGTCGAGAAGATACGATTTCGCCCCGACCGGCCAGACGGATCGACGCTGGAAAGACGGACTGAGAATGAGAGTTCCGGCTTTAGCCCACGTTATGAAGTCGCTAACCTTGTAGTGAGTCTTGCTAACTTGATGGGTCTGCATTTTTGAAATTATTACCTTGTGTGAGGTGTTCGGCATGCGGCCGCCGAGGCAAGCCCTTGGTCTGTGTGGTGGCAACCCCTTTGTAAGCACACAATGCTGGATACCAATATTAGGATCCACACAATAGAAAAGAATGTTGAAACTATCAAGTAAAGTCGCTTTTGTTGACCTCTCCACTTCCTTTCATGAACTTGTTTTTTAGCTTCGCAGTGAATGCTATTTGGCAACGAGAGCTCGCATTCGATTTTCTGGCAGACTAGATACAACTCGTTCATTCGCCGATTATTTCTAAGCATTAGGTAAAATGAGATCCAAGTGAGGAGAATCCCGAGAACGGCGGTACCGGCGATGACGGCCTGGACAGCCGGATTGCCATTGCATAGTGCTTCGACGATGAACCCAATTAGAAGAGTGCTTGCCCCCCAGATTATCGACGTCACTTCCCAGGTCAGCGAGTCGTGATATTGGGCGGACTCTTGGGCTTGGGCATATTCGAGAAGAAGGAAGCGCTCTTTACGGTCATCAGGACTCTGATCGTTGGGCACGGTGTGAGGATACCATGTAGAAAGCAGGCACAGCACGTGTCTGTACCCTGCCCCGGCATGCGCCGAGTAATCGAGGAGAACGCAACACTTTCACGCGTTGTGATGCGTTCTGACGACCAAATCCAATACCTTCAAAAATTGGAATAGCCAATAGGGGAACGGCAGATCAGGTCCGGGCTGTGGTATTCCGTGACGCAACGGACTCGATCAGCGTATGCCTGAATAGCGTAGACTAAACCTTAGTTTCGGCGTGAGGTTAGACGCGACGTGGGGGAGCACCAGTGCGCCTCTAGGAGGATCGACCCGGACATGGGAGGGAAAGAGACAAGGTCCATTATGACGAAGGGTGACGCCCCAGTGGTTTCTTTGGGCAGGCACTCCACGAATTGTCGGATCTGCGGACACGGCAAACGCGCCGAAATCGAGTCCGAGTTTGTTAGGTGGAAAAGCCCGGCCCGCATAGCAACCGAATATAGACTTGGAAATCGGGCCAGCGTTTACAGACACGCGCACGCGTTGGGACTCTTCGAGAAGCGTGGGCGGAACGTTCGCGCGGCCTTAGAAAGAATCATCGAGCAGGTGGGAGAAGTCGATGTCACGGCACCAGCAGTTGTAGCGGCAGTACAGGCATACGCGAAAATCAACACAGCGGGCCAGTGGATCGATCGGAGCGAACACGTTAATTTGAACGAACAATTTGAGCGCATGACTGTCGAAGAGTTGGAATCCTACGCCCGCGAGGGAGTCTTGCCTGAGTGGTTCTCTCAGAATGTGGGCGCAACGCCACAGCACAGTCAGGGGGCCGAAAACGTCGCATAAATCAAGCCAAAAGCCGATCTCGACCGCAACAAAATCCGCCCCGAGGCCGGGGGACTTCCCTCTGGGATCGGCGGCGTCGAGAGCCGCTGTGCGATTACTCCTGGAATCCAAAAAGCGGTTGGCGGAACAGGAAGAGAATCGCCCGCCTAATGTGCGTATTGTTTTCGGCCTCCCGCGACCCCAAGACCGGAAGGAGACCGTAGTGTCGCGCTGCCGAAGTGCCGACGGAATCACGGAGTTTGTATTTCCCGCTCCAGCTTACAACGGTGAGTGCCTGGGTGTCTGTTTGGTCCCGACCGATGTCAGCGTGGAAGAGGCGCTGCGGCTCCTGCGAGAGGATCAGCGTAAACAGCAATAGGAAGTATCGATAAAAGTTCCCGATGAACTTCGATCAAACTTCCAAAACCCCCAGTCAGCGTCTGAGAGAATTTAGCCAATTACTAGGCCATCTATGCCGTTTTGTCAGGCGTTTATGGTCTTCAAACAACCAAAGTCTGCTCGCGTCGAGGAGGCAGCTTTGTTAAGCAATCAAGTTCTTTTGGGACGATTTGACCTCTCCGATAGCGCGTTAATCAAGCGTGTTGCCAGTTTCCCGAATCGACTTGTTTTTCGTGGGACACGACTGTGTTCGCCGTCACATTGTGTCGTGAGCCATGACACTGCGTTCAATAGACACGCTCTTCATACTCTTCGTATGTCTTGGGCTGCCGCACCGAGTGTGGATTAACGAGACTCTTGTGGCTGAACTGATTCGCGAAGAACGATACATCTTCTCAGTTGGAACGAAAGAGCATGTTCTGCGTGCGCAGGAGTTGGTCAGGGGCTCGACGGGCTGGCCTGAGCGATTTCGCGTTCAGGTGCAGGCATCATTTGCACAAGAAGGCAAGACTTTCTACGGAACAACCGCTCGGGAGGCAGTCGAACTAGCGATTCAATACATATCAGCCCCTCTGCGCAGAGCTGGCACTTCTTCAGAGTCCGTCGGCGCGCCGAACTAGGTCATCCTTGGACCCGGCTCAGAGGCTGATCTCAACTGCCGGGCCCAACCATACCCCTCACGCTGCTGCCCTCAACATTAGATGTGGGTATAGCTACTATCATGGGGCAGATTTTTCTTCGGATGATGTAGCCCGCCGAAAAATTCTCTATTGAGTCTCGTAGAGACACTCCTTGATGGGTTTAAGCCCGTTCGCGATTCGCGTCCCGGAGCCAACGGCCCTCGTATCCCCGAACCCACTGCCCAAAGGGATTTCTAGGAGCGTGAAGTGTCGTAGGAACTAAATTTGACTGCGACACCGAGTGGGCTTCCATGCGAGGTAGTGGGTGGACCGCCTTCGCGTCCTGCGCGAAGGGAAGAATCACACTTAGGGTGATAGCGACAAGTGGATTAGCGTAGTGCGGTGCTACCTCTCCTAGGTTGAGAACGGACATACGGTTCCGGCACTCCAAACGCTGGAGAAGTTTGCCAAGGCGTTGGAAATTCCGATGTATCAACCTTTTTTGCAGGTGTAACGAAACCCCGACCTTGCCGGATCTGTTCAAACGGAAGTTCCAAAACGAGGCTCTTCGGGGCGGTTCAGGCGAATACGCTAAGTATACCCATAAACTCCGCCGCCTGTTGAGCGATTTCGGCGAGAACGACCGAAAATTGATCTTGCTTATGACGCAGAAGTGGGCGCGTCACTAAGGCCTAGCAAGAGAGGAAGTCCAGGTCGTGTTGCCGTGCGACAACTGCATCCTTCTGCTCAGTTGGAGGAAGTACTTGCGTTATCCCCACCATGCGAGCAGTATTCCCGGTAGTTGTCCCCACCTAATAGGTCCGCGTCTTCCCCGGGTCCTCTAAAACTGACTGCCAGTGGATTGGTAGGTCGAACGGAGGCAACACTTCCATGTCGAACGAAGAAGTAGAAACCAGAAAATGTTTGAGCCTGGCTTTTGAACACCTCAGAGCACTGCATGCAACCCTGACCGCAGAAATGACCGACATTGCCGCCCTGCGTCGCGCCGTTTTGAATAATCCTAGACTTTTGCGGCGGTATCAAGTCGCACTCACACAGGAGGTACGGGTAGCCAAGCCTCTGGTCGTCGCTGCCATGCAAGCTTATGATGAAGCCATCTTGCGCGTAATGACTAATGGCGACTTGCGGAATTGAAGTGCAGGGGTCAAGGAGTGCGTGGACCCGCGCTAGGATTCAGAAACTGTGTCTTCTGGAGGCGACGTTTCAGAATGGCTGATATTTTTGTGCGGCGAAATTACTCCATCCTCTTGCCCGTTCTGAGCTCAGGCACAGAACGACCTACAGTTCGACGCGGGCTATATCAGCATTCAACCAGCAAATGAAGGTGTCCCTGAAGGCTGCGTGTCTGGTCTCAAAGGGGCAGAGCTATTCGTCTTAATTGAGAAACTGCTCTCCAAAATTCAATATCTCTAACTCCATGCCATCTTGCTTATTTTATTTACGCATCGGTATATCAAAGAGAACTGCGACATCCCTTTTTGATTAGCCATGCCCACACGTACATTGAGGGCGCAAAACGCGTGACGGGCCTGGACGGGCCGGGCAAAAGAGATTACTCCTCTCCGCCCGGCCCCCAACCTGCTTGAGTTAAGCGTTAAATTCGCACTCTTCCAACGGGCGGCTCACCAATCACACTCCGGGCCCTCTTGTTGATTCCGAGCCCGAGGATGCGTAGGGCGGACATCGCTTTCTTCCGTTTTCCACAACAGCCAAACATTTATCTTGACATGTAGTTACCGACCTGATTATGTATCGGTGCTCCCTTAGTGGATGATATTACTTGAGGAGAATCTACGATGCCCCCACCCCTCCTGGGGAAGCATTCCCCCCCTGAACTATGCTCGGGCGCAACAAGATCTTTCGCTGGCACGCCTGCTAAGAGTTGGTTGTCAGTTTCGTCCCCAAGTCTCAACCAAGATCGGAGGCGCAATTGCCTGACCGATCTGCGGTGACTGAATTTGCAAACACTTCATATCTCTTACAACTCAACAACATCTTCACAGGCATATTCAATGCCACGTTCGTAGGTCTTGCTGTATTTGACGCAGAAACTCGGGTTGTACTGTCCAATCGTGCTTTTGCATTCATGGTCGCGAATTCGACGGTCCCTTCCTTCGTCGGAAAAACAATTCGCGAAATTCTTGGCCGTGCCGCTGACGAGCTTGAATTTGCGGTTAAGGCGGTTTTCGATGGCAACATGTCGCATTTGAGCGTGGATATTTCGACAAAGGTGTCCCATTCAGGTCTCGTCAACCACTGCCTATTCAGTCTGGTCCCCATTGAAGACCCGGCCAAGGGGCTCACCCAAGTGGCGGCGATCACCGTTGAGACGAGCCATCAAAAGAGAATCGAGCAGTATTTTCTTACTATGATGGGGGATATAAGTTGGATCCGGGCTCAGATTTCTAGTGACCCGCCAGATTTGCGAGACTTCAGCGATCGCCTATGTCCGAATGAGGAAGCGGGACTTCTGGATTTGGTCTCAAAGGAATTGCGAAGCATCTCCGAAATGGTGAACGACACCAGAAATGCGTCATGGAATGTGGCGGAAGCCCTTGCTCAGTCAGAGCCTGCGAAACAGGACGCCTCGGCCTCCTCAAAGCCCGGCGAGTTCGCCGCGCTGTCTCCCAGGGAACGGCAAGTCTTGGTTCTCGCTGGCAAGGGAAAAGACACCAAAGAGATAGCCTCGCTATTAGACCTATCCCCCAGCACAGTTTCGACTTATCGCACCCGACTTGAAAGAAAATTGGGCCTTCACTCGCCTGTCGAAGTGGCGCTCTATGCAGTCCAAAAGCGTGCGGAGTCCCCTTAGCCGGTGCGTAATCGCCTAAATATTCGCTCAAGTTTTCCGCAGATGGCTTGTAACGGCGTGTTCCTCTGCTTCGAAGGCACGAAAACACTGTAGCGCGCTTCCTGACATAATTAAACCGACTAGACATACTTATACGTGAATTATACGTTCTATACACACATCGACCTGGGGTGAGGTCATGGCCGATCTGTCTGAAACAGCGCTAGGGGTGTCGGCGAAGCCTGTGCGGGCCGTCGAGGAGATTCGACGGATGCGGGGCGGATGTCAGTCGCACTTGATGCGATGCTCCGACGATCATTACTACGTCGTGAAATTCCCTAACAATCCGCAAGGAAGACGAGTACTTGTCAACGAACTGCTTTGCACTTCATTGGCAGAACTTCTGTCACTCCCGGTTGCTCATGGAGCCGTTGTGTTTGTTAGCGAAAGTGTGGTGCGCTACTCGGACGACCTGTATATTGAGCAAGAGATTGGTCGGATTCCTTGCGAGTCCGGGCTGTGTTTTGGTTCTCAATTCCTGGTCGATCCGCGCAGGAAATCGGTCTACGATTTTCCGCCGAGTGGCATATCAAGGCAAGTGAGCAATCTCCAGGACTTTTGCGGAATGTGGGTTTTCGACATCTGGACTTCGAGTATCGATAACAGACAAGTTGTATTTGTGCCGGACGAATCTACGTCTTATCACGCTGTAATGGTCGATCACGGTTTATGCTTCGGTGGCCATGCTTGGCAGTTTACGGACTCGGCGCAACGAAGCCTGTACCTGGATAAACGAGTGTACGAACATGTCCGAGGAATGAGTGCGTTCGAGCCTTGGTTGACGATTCTTGAGGACGGCACAAGCGAAGATGCCATCCGAAAGGCGGCAAGCACAATTCCTCCAGAGTGGTACGGTGCCGACCGAGCGAGCCTAGATCACCTTTTGGAACAACTCTACGAACGGAAGAACAGTGTTAGAGACAAAATCCATCTGTTCGGCCTTGGCTGCCCCCGAATCTTCCCCAACTGGCAACGTCACGCATTTTACTGTGGTGCACCTTTGGCCTAACGGCCTGCTAGGAGACCCGCTGAAGCCGAGTACCTTCAAATTCATAGAGCGTAGCAAGGTCCTCTAGCTTGAGGAGCATTTCAGCTAAATGGTCTGCAACTCTTTCCACGTGCCGCATCAGAGAGACTCCAGACGTTGGGGGGTTCCGCAGGATCACTACCACTGTTTCTGTGCAGGCCGTCGCTTCCCCCGATTCATTACGCCGTTCTCTCACGTACCAAAATCCTACCGTTAGCATTCCGGTTTCCCCCGAGGACTTCTCAGCGGGGTAGGAGATTGGCCTGTCTCCCAAGACCAAATGAAAAGATTCTCCATCGGAACGCGAGATCACAGGGCCTCGTTCGTCCAGCCGTTCGACGATTGATTGTCTTCCCAGTCTTTCGCAATGGGGACAAACCTGGAAATTTCTTAGTAGGCGCCTCGGTTGGCTAGAGGCCGAGTTCGATCGATCAACCGCAAAGGCTCCCGCAAGTAGCCGCAGACGGAAGTCAGAGATTCCCATACACCCTCGAAGAAAGAAGGGCGTCCGTTATCTAGGGTCACGCCCAGCTCCCTCTCAGAGGCCAGTCTGACGAGTGACGCCCTTCAGTAGGGATTCTATATACGTAGATAGTTGTCATGTCAAGAAAATACGTATTACCAAACAAGATATTCACTTATGATAATTAAATAGCGTACTTAGGTCATTCGCTGAGGATTGAAAAGCTCATCCTGTCTTTATGTTGTTCCGAGTTGAGCACGTCCGAGGCTATTGGATTACTTACTCCTAGGAAGCCGGCAACTTTCTTGTTTGAGTTGCCTTGCGCTAAGAGAACCAAGACTTCAAGCTATCGGTTCGTGAGTGATGGCGGCGTGGGGTCGGGCGACTTTATGCCACTTCCTTCCATCCGGCTCATCTCCCGCGTCGCGGTGTGGGAATGACAGCGCTAGCGAACATGTGAACAGTTCTACCTTGATGCCAAGGACCTCCGACTTCTCGCCAGGCCGAACTAGAAACCTCCATGAAGCTTATTCCCCGAAAATTCGTAAGTAGTCTCAAGCTTTCCCATCTTAGCGAGGAGTTTTGCCAACCTGTCGGCAACAAGCTCCAAACGACTCAAGAGCCGAGCACCTCGTAAAGGCGTTCTCAGAAGCACGACAACAGTGTTCGTGAAAGCATTTTCCATGCCATTAGGTTCGCTGACATACCAAAACCCTGCTGTCACGGATGCTGTCTTGCGAGAAGGCTTCTCAGCCGGGAACGCAATTGGCCGGTCGCCTAGAACTATGTGAAAACTCTCACCGTCAGAGCGTGAGATAACCACCCCGGATTCGTTGAGTGGCTTGACTACTGATGTTCTGCCTTTCTTTTCGCAGTGAGGACACACCGTAAAATTCTTGAAGAGAGGTCTTGTCGAATGCCGTGTTCTGCCTGGCAAGTCAACGTGTGGATCGAGGAGATACTGTCTCAGTTCTAAGAGTCCCATGAGTCCTCCACATTTGGAGGGCGTCAGGTTGCCTCGGGTAACTGATCCTGAGTGCCTTCACGCGGGAAGGTGAGAAAGACGCCCCACGGGAATGAGGTTATACAGGCATGGAATATACCTGTCAATATAAATGTTATACCGTCAGGTAAAGACAGGCTTCAATAATTACATCGTCCCCATCCTCAGTATTGGGGCAGTGACTATATCAAGTCATGGTTTCCTTTCGCTGAAGCAGGTTTTCTTTAAATTGAGGCCGGGACCCCGAGAGATGCAGTGCAAATCCAGAGTCAGCGTAAGTTAGCACACGACCTACTCCGCAATTGAAGTTGTCCATCGCAGGCTAGTCCCTTCAGTCGGCCATCAAACAAGAATGACAATTTGGCGTGTTTCATTTCGGGTTGCAGTTCGTGTGAATTCCCAAATTGAATTCATTATCTGTTCCATTCTGGATTTACTAATCAAGACAACTTGGACCAAGTCCTTTGTATTGACCAGTAATCCGGTGGAGATGCGCGTGCAATGCGTGAGAACTGACTCGTCAATTTTCCGAGGGAGTTATCATGAATTTGCACAGATGCTTTCCACTTTTGATTGTGATTTCATTTTCAGTGTCGATGCGCGCTCAAGAGATGTCACAGAATGCATCGGCGTTGGCTCCTCCCACCTCAATTGCGCCTACGAAGGACTTCGCTAGGACCGTCCTACCGATCACGGAGTTGAAGTTTGTGGGGTACGGCGTCAAAGCGGGATTCGGCACAGGGTTCTGCTTAGACCCCCAATGCCGCTTCATTGGAACCACTTATCATCTTGCCGCACTTGCACACCCGGGCAAAATCAAGGGCCAGAAAGTTGTCAGGACCTATCTTGCTACAGGGCCGAATGACGAAGATGCGACGATTAATGGTGGTCAATCCATGCCGACCATGAAGTACACGATCATTCGAGATCTTGCCATCTTTGAATTGCGCCACCCGCTGCCTTATCACAACGGTGCTTCCTTCAATTTGGGCGAGTTGCAACCTGGGCAGGAGGTGGACATTTACGCGTATCCAATTGAGCGCATCAATCCCATCCGCAAGCTCATGCAATTTCACGGCACGTTCAAGGGCCAAACTCCCAGTGGTCTTCTAGTGTTTGATTACAATTTGTACGCTGGCAAAGGAATTCGCGCGGGAGCAAGCGGTGGAATAGTCGTAGACAGCAAGACTCACCAGATTGTTGGCATTTTGAATGAGATAGCGACGAGCGAGGACGGGGTTGCGCTGGCCGTGCCTGTTCAGTCCCTCGCCGATTTTGTGAGCAAAGTGCAGCCCTTCCTTGCTCAGAGCATATTTCCATCCACCAACTACATCTCTCCGGTTGCGGCAGACTTTTATCCTGAATTCGTGCCACCTCGATCAGCCGGACTACAGCAGCGCCCCGAGGAACCCTTGGAAATCAGGCAGCTACGGGCCAAAGCCCAAATCCTAGCGGACAGCATCCGAGACTTCATTGCAGTGCAGACATTTGCGTGGGGATCGGGAAATGCTGCTCCAGTCGCAAGTTCTGCGTATGAAGTCCGAGTCCTGAATGGCTACCAACGATTCCGCAAGTATCCCGACGGAAAAGAGGAGTTACAGGACGCGCCTCGGCCTAACCTGAATAACTCGATTACACCAGGTGGCGAGTGGTCTGAGCTACCTCAGATGGTGGGGACTGAACCACGGCTGAAAATTCAGGAAGCTCCCGAGGTATTGGTTAACGGGCGTCCTATTAGGGTCTTTCAATACCGGGCCGACTTCGAAGATCGCCTGTGCAACTTTGAAACCATCTACGATTTTGTCGTATTTTCGTTCAACAAGATTCACACATACCCTTGTTATGGCGAGGTGTGGACTGATGAACACACCAACATTCTGCGGATTTCGCGGAACTTCCCGCTTTCTGATAGGTGGAAGAACTACCGCACGGTGGTGACCTACGGTTGGCTCCGACAAAAAGGTGAGACTCCGAGGCTGATCCCCTTAACCATCTACTCAGAGGTTGGGCTGGGCAAGAAAGTTTATTGGTGTCGCGGCGAGTTTACGGACTATGAGGTGTTCAGCAGTAAGGTGAAGATATTATCGAAAACCATAACTCCATGAAATAATCACCTTATAACAATCTGGCCTGCGCTCGCCGACCGGGGTCTCCAGACCGTTGTCCCTGTCAAATCTACCGGAACATTGGGTATGCAAATCTGCGCGACTCGACCATCACAGTCCTGCTGTCATCCCGTCTTGAAACAGTATTTCGGGAACGTGTGCCGATTCGAACCCAGGATTCTCCGCTCGCGCAAGTCAAGGTTGGATGATTATTCCGCAACTCAGTCACAGTTCAGCAGTTAGTATCTGAACAAGTCAGCTATCTCCACGGCCCACAAACTGCATGTCTGGTGTAGACGCGGCCCGACGCCGATCGCTAAGGCTCCTCGGAAGACCGTACATGGCTGAACTCGACAGCCGGAAAGCCGTGAGAACCATCATGAAAAGATTAATGTGCTTTGCAGGCATGCTCCTACTTTTTGGGTTGGCAGCCTATCCTCAAACTGACCAGAAGATTCCCGCCCCACCCACCAAGGTGGATTCAACTAATAGTTTGGAGGGGGCTACACCGAAACGTGCGCCGAATTCTTCCTTAATGCATAACAGGCATCAAATTAATCCGGCTTGTACTGCGAGCGGCCCCATCAATCCCTGCGGTGCGATGAGTAAATTGCACCACAGCTTTCGTGGACCAAAAGTGGAAGACCTCACTGTAAGCCAAAGCCAGCTTGTCAGCACTAGCACCCCTCTCGACCGCAACGAATTTGATTTGATCGGAGCGAGACCGATTGCTATCAGCCCTGAAGCGCCTGACATGTCGGTCGTAAACATCGGGGGAGTCGAAACAATCGTGAAGAATCCGACACCTCCTAAGCCGAGTCTGCAGTCGGCAGACTCAGCGAGCGGCCCCACCATTACCAGCTACAGCCCAGGATTTGGAAATCCGGGCACGGTGGTCACAATTACAGGCACGGGATTCGGCGCTCCACAAACGAATAGCTTTGTCGACATTATAGGGATTGGATACTACGTGAATTGGCCGTACACAACTTGGTCAGACACCCAAATCGTCGTGAGTGTGCCGAGCACAATGCAGCAGGGGAAAGTCTACTTTTATATCGTTGTTAACGGCACCAGAATCCCCGGCAGTTATCCATTTACGGTCGGAATTCCTCCAACTATCACAAGCTACTCCCCTGGCTTCGGTCTTCCTGGGACTCTAATCACTATTAAGGGTACTGGCTTCGGACCCGAATTTGTGCCCGAGTCGGATGGGGTCGTGGCTTTGTCTTCAATCACGAACGCATGGTCGTCATGGGCACCAGCAAGCTGGTCGGACACCGAAATAACCGTCAACGTTCCGAGTGGCTTTCCGCAAGGAAAGGTTTACCTGTCCGTGCTTTCGAACAAGCTTCAATCGTACGGTACAGACCCGTTTACAGTGGGCATACCTCCTGAAATCGATTGTTACAATCCAGGTTTCGGCCCCCCCGGAACACTGATAACTCTCAACGGAAAGGGATTCGGAAGCACACAGGGCAGCAGTTCGGTGCAAGTAATCGGAAGGATCGACAATCGCTGGAGGAGTTGGCCCGTTGTCAGTTGGAGCGACACACAAGTGGTTGCAAGCGTGCCAGCCGATGGAGTGGTTGGATATTATTATTTGTCCGTGGTTGTGAATAACTTGCAAAGCTCAGGGTCCTTGCCGTTCCAAATCGGGTTTCCACCTGTCATTTCAAACTATTCACCTGGTTGGGGTAATCCTGGAACGCAAATCACAATCAACGGCTCTGGATTTGGGCAAACGCAAGGCACCAGCAGGATTCAACCTATCTCGTCGGTCACGAACACATATACTGTTTTCCCTACAGTCAGCTGGAGCGACACACAGGTAGTCGTAACCGTGCCGCAGGACATGCCCATCGGGAAGGTATACCTGCTTGCTTTTGTTGGCGCACTCGAAAGCTACGGAACATTCCCGTTTGACGTTGGAATACCGCCACAAATCACCAGTTATTCGCCAAACACCGGGCCAGCGGGAACAGTAATTACCATCAACGGCACCGGATTCGGGGAAACACAGGGGAGCAGCTATGCCTTGTTGCAGTCTGTAACGAACGTCTATACAAGCCTCACCGTTTTGAGTTGGAGCGACACCCAGGTTACTGTCTCCGTCCCGAAGTTAACGCCACATTGCCTCAACTATCTAACGATCACTGTCGGAGGACTGCAAACCCCAGGCACCTTTCCGTTCCAGGTGGTGAGTTCTAACAATGCGCAAGCACAAATTGCTTTGCAACCCAATTCAATACAAACGAATGTCCAGCAGTCTCCGGAAATTTCAAGGCAGCCGGACAGGCCGCCTAAACTGCGGTAGTCCTCATACAGAATCTTCCGGCGCTAGAAACGGCGTCTTTGTCGACACTCATCGGATATGAGTCGAGCATTGTGCGCCGAGTTCATTAGGAAATGGACTGCGGAGGAAGGATAAAGTGTGGACCACTGCTGTTCTCTGGTCGGCCACTTCCTGCCAATCTTCTCTATCACAAACTAAGCGTCTTTAACCGCGATTCGCATAATCTATCGTCGAGACTCAAATTACCGGATGTCTGAAATTTTTCTAGGAACAAGTGCCCTCGGCGGTAAAGGGGCTCGTCCCTATTCAATCCACTGTTCACCAGCGATTCCCAAGCCAGTGCGGCAGCCTGCCCGTCCGCCACTTCCATGCCCGCGTGAGTCATTTCTGACAGCCACAACTTTGAACACAAAAGTCACAAAATAACGGATAAGAGTACCTAACTAACGGTCTATTCAGCATAAGCAGGGTACAGCCTAAACTACTGTTCGACTCGGAGTTTCCGTGATCGGGCAGGGGGCACCAAACGGCGAACAGGCGATGAGAATATCCAAGTCAAAATTCGTGGCGGGTATCCAGTGTTTGAAACGCCTGTATCTGGAAGTGCATCAACCTGAATTGGCTGGTAAATTTGACGAAGAGAGAGAAATGGTGATGGAGCAGGGACACCAAGTCGGGCTCCTTGCTCAAAAAGCATTCCCCGGCGGAGTTGCCGTTGACGCTGGCCACGGAGAGCTTGCTAAAGCTCTCAAAGTAACTCGCAGCCTCATCGCCAAGTCCGAAGTCCCAGCAATTTTCGAGGCGACTGTTGAACATGGCGGCGTCCTCGTTCGGGCTGACGTGCTAAAGCGTAGCGGTCGTGCTGGGCACAGTTTGATAGAAGTAAAGTCGGCGACGAGCGTGAAGCCGTATTACAAGTATGACGTAGCGATTCAGAAGCACGTGCTGACCGGAGCGGGCATTGAGGTCAAACAGACCAGCGTGATGCACCTGAATCGCGAGTATGTCTTCGACGGCAAAGAATACGACGTAACCAAACTCTTCACCATCGCCAAGATAAAATCGGAAGATGCCATCAGCGATAGCGAAGTCTCGGACCAGCTCAAAGAGCAGTTCCGCATCTTGAACCGAAAAGCGCCGCCCGACATTGCACCCGGCGACCAATGTTACGGTCCTTTTCGTTGTGAGTTCTTCGATCATTGCAATCCGGAACTGCCGGGTGACCACGTAAGCCTTTTGCCCAGCATTGGAGCGAAGAAAATAGAGCAGTTGACCGCTGCGGGGATCACCTCGATCAAGAAGATTCCTGCCAAATTCCCACTGACGGAGCGCCAACGTAGGGCCGCCGACTGTGTGAAGAGCGGTAAGCCCTTCATCGGCCCAAAGCTCAAGGGCGAGCTTGATGATCTGAAATACCCGCTTTGTTACATGGACTTCGAGACGCTCTACCCTGCACTTCCTCGGTTCTCGAGGATGGCACCGTATGATCACATCGCATTCCAGTGGTCTGTTCATCGACAGGAGAAGCCGGGCGCGGCTTTGAACCATCTTGAGTTTCTGGCAGAGGACATGTCCGACCCCCGAGCACCCTTCATCGAATCGCTCTGCAAAGCCGTCGCCGGAGCCAAGAGCATCGTCGTTTACAACAAAAGTTTCGAATGCTCTCGCTTGGATGATCTCGCTCGCTGGTTGTCCAACTACAAGCCTGCTATAGAGAAAATCAAAGGAAAGATGTGGGATTTGCTCGTTATCGTGTGTCTTCACGTCTACCATCCGGCGTTCGCGGGGTCTTTTTCATTGAAGTACGTGCTGCCTGCTTTTTTGCCAGAAATGGCTTATGACAATTTGGAAGTAGCAGAAGGAACGGCGGCGGGCTTGGCTTGGGAAAGACTTACAGCCCCAGCGACACCGATAGCCGAGAAAAATCGACTCCGGAAGGCGCTTCTCAAATACTGCGGGCAAGACACGCTGGCGATGGCTAAACTCTTGGAAGTATTGCGGAATTGCGCGTGATTCAATTCGTGACGCATTACGGAAGCCGGATCTTCGCGGAACGAGCTTAATGTAGGGCGTATCCGCTACCCACTTGAGCACCCCAGTTCTCCAAAGAACGCTGATTAGTTCTTCGGGCGTGGCGGTGAAGGTACCGAGACTAGCGTAGACAACATCCTGAGCAAGCGATGAAATGTCCGATTTGTTTTGCTCCGCTGCCAAAGCCACGCGAGGTCTTTCTGGTTTATCGGTCGTAAACGGAGATTGGAACTCAACGAGGCCGCCCAAAGCATCCCCCGCAAGCTAACCGAGCAAGCACCATTGGGCTCGGGACAAGGTGGCTGGGCCGAGCGGGGAGCGCGTGGGCGTCAGGTATATTCTGCAAAACCAACGGAAGAGGAATTGATTTTTAAGCTTTTAAGAGATTATTCAATACTGTACGATTTCGAATCCCCATTGTGCGATTACGACGCAAATCATCCTTTCGCAAAATCAATCCACTGTCCCTAAGCACTTTCAGGGTCTTGGCATTCAACAATTTGGCTACGGAACCTTTGCGCTTCTGATATGCCACGAAATACCTACCGTCTACAGTTCTGAATTCATCATCGTCGCGCACATCGTTGAGCGAAAGGATTCCACCCTTGCGATGAATTATCTTACCCAAATAAAATGATCCAGCTTTCAGTACTCTGTCACGTTCGGACTTGGTGCCAAAAACTATCCACTCCCAACTCTTTGAATCCCATCCTGTCTTTTGTCGGACTTCCCGCCGCGTACTAGCGACTGCGAATTCTTCGAAGAACGTGTAACAAGAAGTCGCTCCTTTAACTGGTGGTGTGGTGCCTCGAATTGGTCTCTGAATGCGCCTGAGTAAGCGGCGAATTTGAGGATCGATCCCCTCCGTTATGTCGTGCGATCGTTGGGATATGGGAGCAAACTTGTCGCAAATTGTCTGATTTAGCGGAACTGCATCTTTGCGCCAACTCCTATCAAAAGTATCGGTAATATTGGCGAGGCAGCGATTTCGGCTTGTGCCAGAAACTCGGAGATTGAATTCTCCTTCCGTCCCGAGCCCATCGCTGGTCAGGTTTGATGAACCGACATAGGCCACGTATCGTCGTTGACCGGCAAAGATGTACACCTTCCAGTGAAAACGTCCATTCTGCGCGATCTTGACTTCGAGGGAATCACCCGCATTCTTTTGAAGAGCCAAGAGCTTTCTAAGAGCCGCTCCCTCTGTATGCCCGTTATACAGACCAACGAGAAGTTTAATCCGGAGAGATTTGCGTCCGCATGCAAGCGCTAATTCAAGATCAGCCAAGCCGCCTCTGGTAAGAGATGCCGTTGCCATCCTTACCATGTTGAATTCCCTCAGACGTGTTTTAATTTCAGTTGCCATGCAGGTGACGCCACGGTTGTCTACAACGTCGATCATCATTGCTTCGGACCTCACCGTAACGCATCTCTTAAAACTGAAAATTGCACCCGCGTTGGAAGATTCGTGAGCCATTTCCAGTATAGTGGTCTTCTGATAGCGACTTGGACGATTTAAGTTCGATGATTTCCGCGGACGCCCGCCGCAGCTCTACAACGTGAAAGAGACGATCTGCAAATGACTGAACTTACTCTCTGTTACCCAGCGGAACTTCTTGGGGATTGGAAGCTAGGCCGCTTGCATCCGATCTGGTACAGGCGCGACATGGCTACTTTTTGCGAGCTTGATTTCTCGAATGCGAAGAGTCAATTCTTTAGGGGGCTTCATTTCGGGGAATGGTTCATTGCGCGGTACTTTCTGCGGAAGGGCTATCGCGTGCTCCCGGAGAAGTACTTGAATCAAAAGCGCCCGAGAGCGCTACGGAAGGCGACGGAGATTCTTGGCGAAGCTGGCGTCTCGTATCTGAAACGCATACGAAGATTCGGCGGCTCTGAACTCCGAACATCGCCGCGTCCTGATTTGCTCGTCTACAAGTCTAATCTCAAGACCTTCTTTTTTGTCGAAGTCAAGAGGGATGCGGATCGGCTGAGTCGTGCCCAGAGGCAGGTCTTCCCGATGATTGAAGTAAGGCTGGGTTGCAAAGTGATAATCGTGAAGCTCACTGTCAAAGAATGAGCGGATATTTCGGCGATCTCTCGAAAGTCTACGAGGAGAGAGGTTCCAATCGGCTGACTGAAGAACTCAAGCGAGAGGAACGAACGTAGATTTCTCGGCATTGAACTCGTAAGAGGTCTACGCAGTTACTTCAGGCCAGAGGGACGAATACTTTTTCCAATCGTTCAGGTCTACACCCGGGACATGAAACCTCATCTCAATCATGTGAAGGAATACATCCTCCCAAAGGATAAGACCGAAGTTGCCTCCCAGATATTTGCCAAGGTCGCGGACTTGATCGTCGAGCACATCGGACATTCCCTTCGACGCCAGCAAGAATAACTGACACTGAATACCTCTTGAATTTAGCTCGCTGATTATCGTTGCGTAGTTCTCAATTTGATTAGCCTGCATGTCGGTCGAAGTCTTGCACTCGATGAATGTCAGATTGGGCTGACTCCCAACACCATTTATCAAGATGTCGGGACGAATCTCCGAAGCAGGGTAGATTTAAGCCACCCCATTTTGCCGTCAGGAATCCCTGTGTTTTCACTGTTGTCGGCTCAATGGAGACATTGCACATTGAGATTGCGCCGGGCACAAAGCGAGGAGAGCCTTGCCGCAATTCGTAGTAGGGCGGCAACTGAATATTAGAGTTGCGTTTGTAGACGTTTACGCCGAATGAACTAGATTCTTTTCTACTCCCTCTAATAGATACAATCCGAACAAGGTAGTCCAGAAGGATTCAGAGCAGGATAGCAAGCCCGTGGAGGCGGCGGTAAATAGGGTCGTGGCGTTTGGGCTGACTGAGTTTACTCTGACTTCCGATTTAAGAGGTGTCATCGAATCTCCGGACTTGTGGCGGGAGCTATCTGGCGGAGCTTATCACATGAGGCGGGAGGCCAAGCAGCTATCACATTCTCTCGTGCTCAAAGAGCAGCCATCGCTCGATGATTGCCGAGTACGTCAAGAACAATCCCGAGCTTACGCTCACGTCCATAGGCAAGGTGTTTGGACTCAGCTTGACCATGGTCAGCAAGATCGCCTGCGACCATGGCCTCCGGCGAGCGGCGAAACGCGGCAAGCCCTACGACTCGGCCGCGCTGCTGAAGAGGATGCGGGCGATGGCAGCCTCGGAGACGAAGTAAATGAGTCGGATATTCAGCACCAAAGTTAATGATTGCGAAGAATCCCAAGTGCCGGGATTACGTCTCCAAGTTCCTGCCCAAAGCCATGGCGGAAGGCGAGCCGGACAAGCCCAGCATCATGCGGGTGGCGGCGGACAGGCAAAATGTTACAAAACAAGAAAGCCGCCCCAATTTCGGGCAGCTTCAAGTTGTTTGTTTCCGTGAAGCGAGGTGAGGAAAAGGTTACAGAATAGACAGAATGTAACCTCTAGTCGAAGGCGGTCATGAGAGCCTCGCGGCATGATTCGCTGGCCTGCTCATCGCTTACGTGCGTGTAGATCATCGTGTTGGAGATGTTCTTGTGACCTGCCCGTTGCTGAATCGCGTACACGTCAGCATGTTCCGCGGCCATAGTGGAGCAAAGCGAGTGCCGTAAGATGTGGGGGTGTGCAAGGCTCGGTGAGACTCCCACGGCCAGGGCGTACTTGCGAAACAGCCGAAGGAACTGCATCCGGGTCATGGCTCCGCCCTTCTGCGATGGAAAAAGCATTCGCGAGCCGTCCTCCACGCGTTCGCGGAGCCAGGAGCGCAGCGCGAGAACCTCATCGAGAATTGGCTCCCCCAGGTGACGATCAAGGCTCTGAACACCTGAGCGCGAGCCCTTTACCCTGGCGATCGTGATCGTGCAATTTTCCAAGTCGATGTCGGCCAGCTTGAGGGTTCGCGCTTCCTGACTTCTCAGTGCGTGACGAAACGTGAGGAGGAGCAAGCACCAGTCTCGCTTGGAATGCTGGCGAGCTTGTTTGAGAACGGCCTTCACCTGTTCGGGGGAAAGTGCCTGTGATACGTTCGTTTGAGTTGCCATGGAGCTAACCCTCCTTGGTGATTAGGGGCGTGCCGGTGTTACTAGCACCGGTGCGTCCCGTTTTTGCTAACTCTTCTTTCTCGACTTCGGGCCTCGCTTCAAAGTGCCCTTGAATTTCCGGGCGTGCTCTACATCGGCCTTGGTCCACAGTCGAAGCGTTGCATTACCTACACCGATCGGTTTTGGTGCGGCAATCTCACCGGCAGCGATCCAGGTCTGAAGGGTCTGACGTGACACTCCGATCTGTTTCGCTGCCTCGCGAGTCGTGTAGGTCTTCGCGCTCATCGCGTCACTTCTACTACATCACTTGACAACCTGTCAAGTATATTTTACGATGCCACTAGAGAGGAGCAAGTCATGGGTAACCGAGACAAGCGTGGCCGAGAGAAGAAAAAGCCAAAGAAACAGCAAACTAAACAGGTCAGCAGGCCATTGAGACCAGAGACAGACTACAAACCTGCTGCGCCACCATTACCGACATCGCATACCGATGAGGGGATGGGAGAGTGAGCTGAGAATGAAACGCCCTGGCTGGCGCCGGGGCAGAAGGTAGTGGTTCCTTTGGTTCGCAGGACAATACAGCGCGCAGAGTCTGCCCGCAAGTTGGCGGGCTCATCGAGGGTGGCAGAAACCGCCAACACAGCCGAAACAATTTACGTCAACGTGCAATACCACAGCGTCGGCGTGCTTGCGTATTACGCAGTTCTCGCATATCCAAAGCGCAGCGAAATGGCAAAGCGGGAAGCGTTTTTCATGGCGATGAAAGCCATGCGAATTAAAGAATTTGCCGAAATAGTCCCCGGCGTCCGTAAGAACATCCCCCCGATCTATACAGGTCTAAAGAACGAAAGGATCTATGGTGCTATCCGGCGCGGATGGGGCCGTCTGTTGCGGCGCATCAGGGCGGGTGTGGCTGGATGGTGTGTTGTTCTAAATGAGAAGCCATTTCTCTTCGACGCCCCAGAGCTGACCGGAGAACGGGGATTTATCCTGCGCGGACCAAATACGGTCAACAAAGTATTGAACGCCATAGTTGCTGGGGGAAGTGGGGATCCAAACGAAGCAACGGCGAACGCGGTCCATCGAATTTGGGCTGAATCTCTACCCGTCTTGCACCTCGCGATGAGAAATCCCGTTACGGTCAAGATTGTCGAAGAGCTAGTGAATAGCGGAGATACAAATGCATCCGAGACAAGTGCTTCGAGGCAGTTAAATAAAGCGCTGCTCGACTCAATCTATGAAACTGGGTGGCTCCGCCAGTCTCTTGAGGTTGCCGAGGAACTGAGGCTGACTCTTCCAGGTCTGCTAGGAACCAAGACAGACGACCACCTAAACCGTGGCTTTAAGTCAGAATTTGCCACTCGCCTAATTCCCCACGAACTTCAGTCCTGAGCCCACAAGCTCCTCAATCGTCGACATTTTGAAAGTAGGTACGAGTGCGCACCTATGCGAGTGTGAGCGCATGCAAAAGGATTCAAGAAGTCAGGTCATTCGCATTCCACTGAAGATCGAGGACCAGCTCCCGCCGATTCTGGTCAGCAAGAGAGATGCTGCACGACTTTTGAACCTGTGTGTTCGTACCGTCGAGCAATTGATTCGCTGCCGACAATTACGGGCGAAGCGCGTGGGCAAGCGGGTCTTGCTCCTGCGTGAGGATCTGGAGAGATTTGCACGTGAGACCGGTGAGCTGGCGGTGCAGTCGTGAACGCGTCTCTCGCGATTGTCCCGCTGTCTCGCGAACCCTCGTTGCCAGACATCACCTGGATCAAGAAAAACGTTCCGATTCTTGCTGTAGCACGCGCGCTGGAGATCCCTATCCGTCACCGGCGTACGAATTGCTGGCGTCCCGAGAATCACGCGCACGGGGATGCTAATCCTTCCTTGCACCTTTACGAGCGGGGCAATCGTGTGAGGTGTTTCGTCTGCGACTTGCGTGGTTCCAACGTTGATCTAGTAATGGGCATTCTCGGTACGGAGTGTGGCGACGCAGTGCGATGGATCGCCGAGCGGTTTCCGGTTCCCAACGTTAAGCCAGGCCGTCCACCAGGACACCGCGCCAAACAACCACGACCCTACCGAACAGGTGTTCATGGATCGGAGTTTGAAGTCTTGGTGCGATCTGGAATGTTCGGCCAGTTCTCACCGGCTGAAAGCCGCATCGTGGTGACCCTGGCGGTCTGCAGAGACCCAGATTCAGGAATCACCCAGCTCAGCTATCAAGCGATCATGCGCTATTCCGGCGTCGCGAGTAGGACGAACGTTTCACGCGCTCTGAGGCAATTACAAAGACTCCACGCGATTCAGATAATCCGGGGTTCGAGGATTGGAATCACCCGCGAGTGCAGCAGGTACGGCATCACCCTGGAAGATCCAAAGTTTCTCGAACGATGCAACGAACTCTACAGGAACGTCCAGCAGCAGATTGAGCAAGAACGAACCTACCGTGCGGAACTGCGAGCCCAGAGAGAGGAAAAAGCACGTGAGGCACGTCAAGAGAAGCGCGGGCAGCAAGTAGTAAAAGGCAACGCCAACGCCATTGCTCCTAATCGGGAGGTTTGGCTAAGCACGACCGAAGCCGGAGGGCTCCGCCCTCCGGACCACCCGTATTCTTCTTTTCCCCCTCTTCAGAGAAAAACAAACACCCAAGAGAACACCCCTACCTGTGAAGGTCTATACCTCAGTTCCTGTAAGGAACTTCACTCCAATAAATCGGTTCCCACCAAGAACCGTAAAATTGGAGTTTCGTCGGTTTCCAGCGAATCAGAGACACTACGCTGGCAAATGCTGCAAAGACAAGCTGCAGAGATCAAAGCCAAGTACGGGGTGCCCACACATTCGCTCAAAAGCGAATCGAGCGGTGAAAGGGACGGGAGAGCAGGAGCTTAGGCAATGGCGACCGCTCCAAAACTCGCGTTGCACACTCTTGCGCCCGAGTGTACTGTCTCCCCGGAAGCAATGGAGTCATCCGAAAGGGGTGACTCACTGGCACGTAAGAGGTATCAGCGGGGGACTGTGATTCTAAGGGGAGATAGCTGGTACGGACGATACAGGGAGGGACTCATTGGAACCGATGGCAGGGAAGTGCGCGTTCGCCGTTCGGTACTCTTGGGCTCAAAGAAGGAATTTCCGACAAAGAGGCTTGCTGAGAGACGCCTGGAGATTATCCTGGCGCCGATCAACTCGCTTGCGTACCGCCCGGGCCGTGTGACGATGCTTGAGGAGTTTGCGGAGAGATGGAAAATCGAAATTCTCTCGAAGCGCAAAGCCTCGACGATACACGCGGCCAAGTCTCACCTAAAAATCCAGATACTTCCGATCCTTGGCAAGATGCAACTCAACGAAATAGGAGTGGAGACCCAACAACACTTTGTGACACGGCTATCGGGAACCGTGTCGCGCAAGATGTTGCTGAACGTGCTCGGCACGCTCTCTTCGATCCTACGGACAGCCCAAAACTGGGGGTACGTGTGCGAGGGAATAAATTTTAGAAAGTTGGCGCTCCCAGAAAAAGCGATAACCGAGAAAGCCTCCTGCTTCACCGCAGAGCAGGTGCGCTACATCCTTGCGGAAGCGAAAGGGCAGTACCGTGTGATGTTCGCGATTGCTGCTATGACGGGGCTCCGGGCCGGCGAGATTCTCGCGCTCTCAACTGGAGACTTCGATCTCGAACGAAACCTGCTCACTGTGCGCCGTTCGGTGTGGCGAGGCAAACTCCAAACGCCGAAAAACTCGAATAGCCTGGCAATTCTGCCAATGCCCGATGCACTGGCACGGATTGTCCGAGTGCACGTCTCGACGCTCAAAAGCGAATGGCTCTTTCTCAACAATCGGGGCCATCACTTCATCGCAGAGAATGTCGTTCGGCAAGCGCTCGCGCCGATCCTAGACAAACTCAAAATTCCGCGGTGTGGATTCCACGCCTTCCGCCATGCCCATGCAACCATGCTTCTCTACAACGGAGCGACGCCGCAAGAAGCACAAGCGCAGCTCCGACACGCCGATCCGCGCATGACCATCGGTGTTTACAGCCACGTGCAGGCAGAATCCCGGAGACTGGTAGTCGAAAAGCTCGCCGCGATTTTGGACCTGAATGGACCCAACCTTCAACCGGCAACCCTTGTAATTCAATAGCTTAGAGGCATCTTTGTTTGGGTTCGACTCCCACACGCTTCCGCCAAATGCTTGTTGACTCGATTGCCTTTGTAGGAGTTCGAACCCAAGAAACTGCTTAGAAGTAGGGAGGGTTGTTCCCATCTTGTTGGGGTGAACCCCTAAGCTAGCACAGTTTTTTTGTACACAGCTTCCGTTTTTGACCCGACCCCGTTTTTGAGACAGTTTTTGAATTGGATTCGGGAGGCTGTTGATGCTCCTCGGGCGGGTTTTTCTGGCTTCATGCGGCCTAAAGTAACTCACTTCAATCCCTCAACACAAACTGCATCCTGGGTAGGATCATTCGGCCTTTCCGCAGCGGAAAGGCCGAATGACTTCACGCGACATCCTGATGGCTAGACGTGCCAGATATTCCGTTCTTGTTCGTGGAGCATCATTTGTTCGGCACGCACGGAGCAACAATTTTGGCGGTGTTGCCTGTCCAAGAATTCCCATTGTAGTTAGAGATGCCTCCGCCGCCCTCGGAAGCGCTGACGTTGCAGTATAGCGTTGGCGGATAAGAGACCACGCCGATCGGGCTGGTATTATCCGGCACCGCCTGCGCCCACACGAAACTGGACGCGTGATTATTCGTCAACACGTTGTTGTACGTTCCGTTTAGAACCACGAAGCCGCCAGTAAAGGCAGGGTCAACTCCGGAGTGAACCTCGTTACCGGTTGCACCATCTGCGACGCTGCTGTTACCGATAAACTGATTATCGTGTGACGGGCCAAACTGCTGTAGAGTCCACGTTCCCGGTAGCGGGTCGGCCACTAAATACCCGATGAAATCTCCCGTGCCGGCCACGTTGTTGACGACTTGGTTGTATGAAGAGCCATTCGCAACGATGAAGTTCATCGTGAACGGGTAATCGGCTGTGTTGTTGCTCACGGTATTATTGCTGGAGTTGAACAGAGAAATGGATACGTCGGTGCAGTTATTCACAGCAATGTGGTCGATGGTCGAGTTCGTCACTCCAAAAAAGCGAACTCCGCCCACCCCCCACGTCGCGGTCGTCGGGTCGAGAGTGATCCAGTCCGGCTGAATGCTCAGGCCACTGGCGCTCAATTGCCACCCGGTCACGAGGATGTGGCTGCTGTTCTCGATGTCGATCGAGCCGCTGATCTGCTTGTTGATAGTGCCTGCGCCTGCAGCGCTGATTCCCGGGCCGTTGGGGTTCGCTCCTCCGCCATCCAACGTCACGTAGTTCGAGGCCTCGACCACGATTCCGACTTCCTCTGAATTGATGGAGGTCTGCGAGCCTTTCACTTGCGCGACTATGCTTCGCATACCAGCAGGGTTAATGTTTTTCAGCACGATCCCTTGGGTACCGCTGCCTCCGTGGCCTGCAATCGTCAAATTCCAGAGCACAAATGACTTCGTCAGAGAGGTTCCATCAACGGCTACGCCTGGGCCAGAATCCCCGTTGATCGCCCACGGCCCGATGATGTATGGGTTGGCCTGCGTGCCGTCGCCGCCGCTGACGCAAGCGCAGGTTGCGAAATCAGCGTCCGATTGGATGAGGATAGTTGTGTGCGAGTTGACATTGCCGCTTGCTTTCAACGGGACCGAAATCGTGCTCACACCAGAGTTCGTTAATCCGTCAACGGGCACTGCGGCGAGCAACAAAATCAAACCTAAGACGCGAAACAGGGCTGCTAGCGATTTCATGACTTTCTCCTATTACCACATTAAAATTCGTCGAGCACAGTCCCTAGGGTTAATCACATAAGCGGAAACCATCGGCAAACTGGACCACGAGCTGCGACTTCGAGTGATGCCAGGTGACGAATGCCTTGCCAGCAATGATCTTGCACCTAACGATTCACCGCACCTGAAACGAAACCGTATGAACCGTCGGATCGCTGCCCGCGGTGAAACCGAGATTGTATGTGCCAGTTCCCAGCCCCGTTGTTTTCAGGTTGAAGATGTACCCTCCCCCTGCTCCCAGTGTTGGGTCGAAGCGAAAATTGTTGTCAGGATTGGAATTTCCGGCGTCTTCAATAGTGTCCGTAGTGCTCGTCGAAACCTGCAGGAGACTCACGGCCGTCACCACGATACTGGAACTGGAAGCATCATTGCCGTTGCTATCGCACAAGGCGATCTTGATGGGAATCGTCGCGCCGCTCTTCACTGCGTGCGTGGGGTCGTAGAGCAGACAAATGTTGTAAATCGCCGTCAAGGTCGTATTTGTGGTGCTCGAATTGTTGTTAAGGTTGGGGTCGAGTCCGGCTGCAGTGACAGAGGCGGTGTTGCTCAGCACCGTGCCATTCGGTGACGGCGGAGCCGTCACAATCAGCGTGGCGCCAACCGAGCTGCCATTGGCCAACGAACTGAACGTGATTGTGGGCGCCGCCGCGGTGCCATCGCACGTTCCAAGCGGCGAGCTGCACGACACGAGAGTTGCACCCGGGGGAAGGCTATCTGTCACGACGACGGACGTCGCGTCTTGCGGACCGTTGTTTGTAACGGTCAAGTTATAAGTGATATTCGAGCCGGGCGCCGCGAATTGTGGACCACTCTTCGTGATCGTAAGGTCGGATCCAACATTAAAGGTGTAAGCGTATACATTGGCAGGATTTTGGATTTGCCACATCACGCGCGCTTTCCCGTCCGGTGTGACCGAAATGTCGTTCAATCGAGAATCAGCGCCTGGAATTTGAGGAAAAACACCATTCGCAATCAGATCCGCTTGCACGTTGTAGAGAACATTGTTGGCGGTATCGTATATCGCGATCTGATAGGCCGCATCGGTAGGGCCTTTCACTTCAAAAGCGATGAATCCCGAGCTCACGGACGGGGAAATCAAACTTCCCGGCGCGTTCAACACTTGCTCTGTACCGCCCTCGACGGGCTGCCAAACCAGGTGATCGCCCGCGATGCCGTTGGCTAGGTAGTTGGCGCTGTAGGTGACGATGGTGCCATCAGTGTCGGGGTGGGTTTGATTTCCCTGCACTTGGGAAACAAGCTGCTGCGCTGCCCAACTCCCATTGAAGAGCTTTGCGCCCCATGTGCTGCACTGGCTGGAACTAATGGTGGCGCAGCGGAGATAGACGACCACACTGCCATCAGGACTCACGGCCGGGGTTTGCTCCTCGACCTGGGGCACGGTCGTAGGGGTAAGAACTTGCGTCGATCCATTAGCTCGGTTGTAGGCAACGATTTTGGCATCGGAGAGAAGCGGACCGAAATCCTGATCCTGCCAGGCAATGGTTTGATCCCCAATGTTCGACTCGTCGCGGACAGGTTTCGCGAGGGGCGCGACCTCACTAGGCTGCCCGCCGCCGGACGCATCAAACTGCATGATGGCCTGTGTGCCATCCGGGAATACGCGAGTGAAAGTGATCGTCGAGCCGTGGACGTCGCAGAGGAGGTCCTGAGTTTGCTGTTGTGGGATGGCGCTATCCACTTGTGTAGCCAGATTGAAGTAGTGGACACTGAACAACCCATTGCTTATCGAGTAGTTCGTGTAGCACACAAGATCGCCGCTAACATGAGGATCGGCACTGCTCAACGGGCCATTATTGACGATGATGAACTGTCCGGGCGGAGTCGGTCGAGGAACCGGCGTTACGCTATTCTGAGCCCAGGCTGGAAAAATGCCGCCAGCAAAAGTCACTGTGATTCCCACAAACGTAAGAATCATTGGTCTCAAGACTTGCATCGTCTTCCTCCTTCTTCAAAGCCTTCGCCATCACGAAGATGAAACCATGCCCTGCCGCAGGTCTTCATTTCCCTTTGCCGTTTAGATCCTGGCTCGGCGCCGCATTCGGTAACGGCAAGGTCGTCTTCAGCATTTGCTGGATGGCCGCGTCAAACGAAGCGAAAGGTTGCGCGCCGACAATGCGCAGGCCGTCGAGATTGTCTTTGGCGGATTTCGCGAGGACAAACGTAGGCGTGCCGCTAATTTGCAGAGTGGCCGCGTCACTGGCGTCTTTCTGTACGTCGGCTCTATACTTTTCCGAAGCCAGGCAGGATTGAAAAGCGACCTTGTCGAGAGAAAGCGCTTCGACGGCCCTGTTGATTATGTCGTCGCTTGGAGGAGCCGCGTTGGAGTAGAGCGCGTCGCGCAGTTCCCAATACTTGTCCTGGTCGCCAGCACATCGGGCGGCTTCTGCGGCCTTTAGCGCGAAGGGATGAAACTCGAGCGGGAGGTCGCGACTGATGAAGCGCACTTTCCCCGTGTCGATGTAATTCTTCTTCAGCTCCGAGTACGCGTCGGTGTGGAATTTCTTGCAGAATGGGCACTGAAAGTCCGCAAATTCCACCAGAGTCACGGGAGCATCGGCGCGGCCAATTGCGTGCCATCCGTTGCCAACGTGCATTTGGACTTTCTCGGGCAGAGCGGGGGCTGCCGCCGGTTGGGGCGCCATCGCTCGAGTCAATTGCGTTTGCTGCTTCTCCAGTAACTGACGGATCTGCTTTAGCTCGCTGACAATGGCGTCGGCCTGTTCTTTCGTGATCGCGTCGGGCTTAGCGACCGCCGCGTCGTGGTCGGCCGTCAGACACTTTGCCCCGCGCTCGTAGGACTCGCGCTTCGCAGTGTCTTGGGCGGATGCCAGGGTGGCCGAGGCAATGAACGCCACCATCGTTAAGAGAGCGTTTGCGCGATTTTTCACGTCACTTCTCCTTTGCCACAAATTTCCGCTTCAATTCCACGTTGACGATAACTGCGTCGGGCAAGCCACGAGGGGGGAAATCCCCATGGAACCGGCAAGAGGGCCCTCATACACCCAAACCCCCACAGTAATTAACCCGTTACCGACAACGCTGATTGCTGCGGCGCCGTTGCACGAGAGGGAAGTAGGCGTTCCGTTGGGGGAGAATGCGCGTGCCGCCTCTTGTGCCATAGTCAGGTTGTAGGTGGCGGCATTCCCTGGGGTGCCCAGAGGATTCGCGCAATCGGTGTAAGACTGCCCCGCGCCATTGGAATGCACAAAGCTGCAGTTCGAGCACACTCCATTCGTGCAGAATCCGCCGGTGCACTGGTTCGCTGAATTGCACACCGCGCCGTTCGGAGAATTGCCCATGCACTGGCCTGCGGTGCAAGCCTGCCCCGCCAAACACGCCGTCCCGCATGCACCGCAGTTGCCGGGATCGCTTTGCACGTTTGTGCAGGTGCTGTTGCAGGCGGTTAGTCCGGAGCTACACCCTCCACACACGCCGCTAATGCAGGACTGTTGAGCTGCGCTGCACTGATTCGGATTTGCAATGCAAAACGGTGAAACCGTGAGAGGGCAGACGTTGCCGCACGCCCCGCAGTTGTTTGGGTCGCTTTGCGTCTCCTCACAGATTCCGTTGCAGGCCAGCCCCGATTGCGCGCAGGTTTGCTGATCGCCGCTCAGTTGCCCGCGGTACTCCACTACCAAGTTCGCATCGGCCGGATTGGTCACTCTGCAGGCCGCTGGCGTTTGCACCTTCACCTGCAGAGCTGTTCCAGTGCCGAATGGCAGTGTCAGCGGCCCCGTGTCTTGCGTCCCCTGCCCTGCGAGCAGCCGTACGTCCTGTCCGGTGCTTCCGTCCGTCACGCGAAGCACCGTTGGCGCGCAAGCCGCGTCGGGCGGCGTTTTCAGAGCCGCCAAGATGTGCGTGACTGTGATGGGTGTGTCGGGAACAAACGACGCGGCCGTGTAAGCCTGCGTGAGTGGCCCGGGAAGAAAAGCCGATAGCAGTGAACTGCTGGCTCCGGCCGAGCCGATTCCGGCTGGACCTTGCGGGCCTGCGGGGCCTTGAGAGCCGACGGGACCTTGTAGGCCCACCGGCCCTTGAGGACCTGTCGCACCCTGCGGTCCTTGTGATCCAGGTGCTCCCGGCTGGCCTTGTGGACCTTGCACACCTTGCGCGGCGAGGAGTTGCCAGCTTGCATTTGCAGCAGAAGGCTCGGAATTGGGAGTATTCCCAGGAATCGATTGCAGAGCGAGCCAGAAGGAGCCTTGGTCGGACACCGCGTCGTTGGGATTGTAGGCATTCGCAGCGCTCCATTGGCCCCGGTTGTTGATTCCGACCGGCCCTTGAGCGCCTGTTGGGCCCTGCGGTCCGATGGTGCCCGGCTGTCCTTGAGGGATGAGGAAATTAAAGACCGCGTTGGTAGGAGTGCCGGTGTTCATCACGGCCGGTGCTGCATTAGAGGCAACCGGATTCACCGATCCGATTGCGATAGTTGCAGTCAGTCCGGGCGCGCCTGCGGGTCCCGTTGCACCAAGGGCTCCCGCTGGTCCGGCCGGTCCGACTGGCCCTGGCGGGCCGCCATCCACGAGCACAATCTCGAGTCGTGGTTCGTGGCTAGTGACAATGTTTTCCTTGCTGTCGAAGATCACGCTCGTCGAGCTAGTATCGGCCACCAAGGCGATTCCGTCGTTGTCTAAGCCTCCATTCGCCGAACCTTCCAGCCAGTCTTTTACTAGCTGAGTGACATCCACTACCCAGAAAGAATTTGCTTTTCCGACGGGAATTCCCGTGGCGAAGGCTATGGCCGACTCTGAAGGCGGCGAGGAAGGATTCAACGTGGATTCCGTCCAGGCACTCGTAATCGGATATATGTCAATCGCCCCGGTTGGGCTGCAACTCGGACTGATGAACAGTTTTAGCGTTGCTTTAGCCACATTCGCAGCCGCTACATTCGGGGGCAACGAGGATTGCAACTGAAACTTGAGGAATGTCTTGGTCGCGCCTACCTGCACGGGACCTACAGTGCCGCTTGATCCCGACACGACCAACGCGATCCCCTGGCCGTTCAGATTGGCGAGTTGGGTTACGGAATTGTTTGAGACAAAAGCATCATCGGTTACTGTGCCGGATTGCGCGGCTGATTTCCCCGGCAAAAGGAACATCACAACAAAAAGTGCGTACCAAGAAAATCTGCGTAGCTGGGTCATACGGTCCTCATCGTAAGAATCCTTCGTTTCGCGGACTGTGGAGATCGGCATCTCGCGCTTGTCAAGTAAGCGTAAAAGGAGAGCAAAGTGGCCCAGTCAAATTTGAGGAGGCTTGGAAACCTTGGGTGTGGGACGTGAAAGGGTGCGTCCTCGGTATTCTCTGCTTCATAGATCACTTGAAGGTGTGCTGGGCCAATTGCCGGTCGGATAACGCTTTTTAGGGTAAGAGCGAAAGGGCCCTTAAGTACCGAAGCTGTGACGGTATTGGCATTCGCCAGTGTCCAAGCGACCCGTTTGATTTGCTTGCCAGAGCTTGGGCGTAAAGAAACAAGGAACGAGGATGATTGGTTTTCCAGCTACCTTCCACTTGGCGAGCGCCTTATCAGCTTCGAGAGGTCGCTCTCGATTGACTTCAGATGTGCCTTCCATTAGTTTTGCGGATAAGACTCAAGTTTTTGCACGAGCCAAGGGTGGCAGTGTGTCCGAACGTCCTTCGCAACCTATCAGCACTCTGCTGACCAAATGGCGAGCCGGTGATCCGGAGGCCCTTCAAGCCCTTATCCCGCTTGTGTACCAAGAGTTGCGGCACATTGCGCAACATCACTTAGTCCAAGAGCGTTCCGACCACACCCTGCAAAGCACCGCGCTGGTGCATGAAGCATACCTCCGGTTGATGAAGCAGGGCGCGGCAGATATTGAAAATCGAGGACACTTCCTGGCAGTAGCTTCACGATTGATGCGCCAGATTCTTGTTGATCATGCGCGCGCGCACCGCGCGGCCAAGCGTGGTGGCGGACTCAAACTTGAGCTCGAGGATGACATGGCGTTTCAGCAAGGCCCAAACGTTGACCTAATTGTTTTGGACAGAGCGTTGAACGAACTGGCACGGCTGGATCCACAACAGAGCCGAATTGTGGAGATGAGGTTCTTCGGCGGCCTATCGATCGAAGAGACTGCGGAGATTATCGGCATTTCTCGGACAACCGTAAAGCGCGAGTGGTCAACAGCGCGGGCCTGGTTGCGGCGCGAAGTGGGTAGGACCAAAACTCAATGACACCCGAAGAATGGCACAAGGTCAAGGAAGTTCTCCAGACGGCGCTCGAGCTTGATCCCCATGCACGCGCAGAGTTCTTGGATTCGGCATGCGCCGAGCAAGGTCCGATGCGCAGCGAGGTCGAATCACTCTTAGAATCACATGACCAGGACGAAGCTTTTCTCGAGCAGCCAATGGCCATTGACGCTGCTGATTTTGTGGCCGGAACGGCCTCATCAAATTGGATCGGGCGACGTCTGGGTCCCTACGAGTTGCTGGAAGAGATCAGCCAAGGCGGCATGGGCGCCGTTTATCGCGCCGTTCGCGCGGACGGGCAGTTTGACAAACAAGTGGCCGTAAAACTGATTCGCAGCAATCTGAGCACTAGCTTCTTTGTCTCCAGATTCAAGAACGAACGCCAAATTCTCGCAAGCCTCGAGCATCCCAACATCGCGCGTCTTATCGATGGCGGTGTTACGGACGAGGGGTTGCCTTATCTCGTGTTGGAATTTGTCGCCGGGGAGCCAATTGACCAATATTGTGTTCGTCAGGATCTCTCCATTGCGGAACGGCTCAAACTGTTTCGCACCGTCTGTTCGGCGGTGCAGTACGCACACCAAAATCTTGTGGTCCACCGCGACCTGAAGCCGGGAAACATTCTTGTCACCCAGGACGGGATTCCTAAACTGTTGGATTTCGGCATCTCCAAAATGTTGAATCCGGGCGAAGACGAAACCCCAAAGGACCGAACTCTTACTGTGATGCGCATCATGACTCCTGATTTCGCCAGTCCTGAACAGGTTCGAGGAGATCCCATCACGACTTCAAGCGACGTCTATTCGCTCGGCGTTATTCTTTATGTGCTCCTCACCGGCCATCGTCCCTACCGCATCTCCAGCACAGCGCCTCACGAAATCCTCAAAGCCATTTGCGACACCGATCCTGAAAAGCCCAGCACTGCCGTCACCCGATTCCGAGGACCATCGCACACTGTCAGAATCGGTTCAACCGCGACAGCCGCCGGACCGTCCGACTCCGCGCTGGAGCGAAAAAGAGCCCGCCGAACCTTGGCCGGCGACTTGGACAACATCGTCCTCAAGTCGCTTCGGAAAGAACCGGCGCGCCGTTACGCCACCGTTGAGCAATTCTCTGAAGACGTGCGCCGGCATCTGGAGCATCTGCCGGTCATCGCCCGCAAAGACACGCCCGGCTATCGGGCCTCGAAGTTCGTGATGCGTCACAAAGCGAGTGTTGCAGCTACTGTGGCAGTTGCCTTTACGCTGATCGCAGCATTGCTGATCACTCTCCGCGAAGCCCGTATCGCTCAGCGGCGGTTCAACGATGTTCGCAGCCTAGCTAATTCGCTGATCTTCGACGTTCATGACTCCATTAAGGACCTTCCGGGATCTACGCCGGCTAGAAAGATCATTGTTGATCGTGCACTTCAATACCTCAACGCTCTGAACCAGGAATCCGGCGGCGACCTCTCTTTGCAGCGGGAGTTGGCAACGGCCTACGAAAGAGTTGGATTGGTACAGGGGCATTACCTGCAGAACAGCTTAGGCGATACGCAGGGCAGCCTGGGCAGCTACCAGAAGGCACTCGCGATTCGAAAGCACGTGGACGCCAAATCAAGCGACTGGAATGACCGTCTCGCTTTAGCCCAAAGCTATCGCTTGGTCTCGAACCAACAATGGGCGGTTGGAGTCTATGCGGATGCGGTTCAAAGTATTGCCTCCGCTGTGGCGATCTCGGAAGCTCTGAACAACGCACACCCCAAAGACCTGAAGATTCTGAAAGAGCTTGGATTTGACTATGAGATCGCCGGCCAGAATCTAGAGCACGGCTCCGTAGGCGGTGGCGGCGATCCCGCGAAGTCGGAAGATAGTTATCGCAAAGCCATCACCACCGATGAAATTATGCTCGCCCTTAGTCCGGACGACTTTGATGTTCAGCACGCCTACGCGACCGATCTCGTCCATCTTGGCGGCATTCTGACTTATCACGAAAAGGACCTTAATGCCGCCGTCGCGTGCTTCAAGAAAGAGTTGGAAATTGACCAAAAGCTGCGGGAGCGCTCCGCGGACACTCGCTACGCCCGAGGCGTCGCTGTTGCCTATAGTCATCTTGGACAAGCCTATGACCGGCTAGGTGATACTCAGCAGTCGCTCGAAAACTTCGCGCAAGGGCTGGAGGTTTCCAGGGAACTGGCTCTTGCGGACCCCCAAAACACTCTCTTTCAGCAAGGTCTCGCCATCGCTTACGCCAATACTGCGAATGAGTCGAGCAAAATGGGCCGCTATGCCCAAAGCGTGGACTATATTGGGAAGAGCGATCAAATCATGCGTGCACTTGTCGCTTCCGCGCCGGAGAACAAGCAGCAACAGGGCTATTTCGCGGCCATTGTCTCCACCAATGGAGTTAGCTTCGGCAACCTGGGCAAGCTCGATGCGGCGCTCAAAGATCTCAATGAGGCTCGCGCGTCTTTTGAGTCCCTTCAGAAGACAGATTCGCATGATCATGGAATCCCGATACGCGCCCTGACTTGCACGGAAAAAATGGGCGAAGCGGCCTCGCACGCTGGCAACTCGAAACTCGCCGCGGAATACTTTCACCAGGTTCTTAGAGAGGTCGAACCTGAAATGGCAAAGCAGAATCCCGATCGCAGCGTGCCATATTTGGCGGCAGACTCGTACTCAGGCCTAGGCGACCTTGAACAGAGAAAAGCTCGCCAATCGAGTGAAACGCCAGCGAAACGACGTGAGAGTTGGACTCGAGCTCGAGCGTGGTACCTCAAAAGCCTGGACGCGTGGCACAAGATCGACCATCCCCTCCCTATGGCGCCCTCCGGCTTCGACGTGGGTGATCCCTCCAAAGTCGCGAAGAGTTTGCAGTTTTGTGACGCCGCCTTGGCGAAGCTCACACCGCCAGCCCAGTAACCTGCCATTCAGTCCTCCCGAACCCTGGGTTCGCGGCGTCACAGTGTGATCGAGCAAAAAAGAAGTCTGTTAGCCAAAGGCTTCTCGCATTAACAGACGTCTCCCAACCTGCGGACGTGGGCCGAGTACTGTGACCAGCCCGAGATTTTGTACCAGTTTCATTGAGAGAGTCTATATCACTTGATCGGACTCAAGGGTTACGGTTGTTGGCGGCTATGGATTACCCACTGCCCAAATCTCAGTAAGCCTGAACTGGTTCGCTCCAAGAAACTCAACCTGGACCTCACTGCGGTGCGAGATGGCGCGCTCGCGCGCGGGCCGTAACTCTGTGAGCACCCGATCCATCCCCGCATCGCCTTGGAACCCTGTAATATCGTGCAAAACCCGAGGATTGCCATAGCCATGACTATCGACATGATCCCGATGACGGCCATTCCTTCGAGTAGGGAAAAATCTTTCTCTGACCTGCTCGATTGCACGTCCATGAGTGCTCCAGGTTGCCCAACGTACTACTTGACATAAACTCATGCATCCAGTTGGCCAGCCCCAAGCCTAGGTAAAGTTTTCGTCTTCGAACACTTAGTTAGTCATAACTGGTAAGTAAGAAGAGGTGCCATTACAAAAGGTTAAAAATCGCGTCCTGCTCTACCGGCATGATAATCGGCCCAAATTGCCCCACCAGCCTTATGAAACCATACCCGGGTCCGACTTAGCCCGCTTCTCCTGCTAGTAGGTGCAAGAACACTTTTGCGAAACCGGAGACGGTGTTCAAAAAGAACTGTGCCATCTTGGAGATTCACTTCAATTGAATGAACAACCAGCTAACATTAACGTTGACTTCCCGTCCTTTATGCGGCTTTTCGTTCCGTCACGTTCATCGTCGGCGCCTGATAGTCCGTAAGGGAATTGCTTCGACTCCCACACGCTTCCGCCAACTTGCCCTGAAGACTTCACATTGTGCAATTATTGCTATTGGTCGAGGTCGCGTTTCTTGCCATAGCGGAAGGCGAGCGCTATCCCGAGGGTCATGAAACCGAGGGGTGGGACTAACAAAATGACCACGCCTTTGCTGATGGCGCGTTGGCCTTCCTTGGAGGTGGCTTTGGCAGTGCTGTAACACATTGAGCAGGCCTGGCTGAAAGCCGGCGCTGCCGAGAGCAAGAGTGCTGCGACAAGAAGGGAAATACGAAGCTTCATTTCACTCCCAGCGACAAAATGCGAAGTGCGTCAGGGAAAAAAATCATCATCAATGCCAAGCATACCACCAGCGACGCCATCGTGAGCCACTTCATGCGCGAAACTTCGAACTTCATGTGCATGAAGTAGCCAATGATGAGCCCCGCCTTTACCAGGGACAAGCCCATCAATATGGTCAGCATACGGACAGGTTGCATGTTCTGGTACGTCAGGTACACCTCGATCCCCGAAATGACGAGGAGCGCGCCCCAGACCCAGAAGAATTGCGCCTTTCCGTGATGCCGCTGCTCTTCAGCAACCCGCAAGGCAATGGCTATTTGATCGGCTTCCATGCTTGAGTGCTCCTAAAGAATTTTCGCGGACATCAAATACACCAGCGGGAAAATGAACATCCATACGAGGTCGACGAAATGCCAATAAAGTCCGGCGACTTCAACATCCGAGGAATCGTAAACCTTGGGCTTCAGCCACAGGATAATGGAGCAAACAATCGCGGCCAGAAGCAGCACGTGCGCTGCATAGTGGAAAGGGCTGTAAGATGGGGTTCCCAGCCAGGCGGCCAGCCAGAGTGCAAGAAGGATCGGAATGAAATACCGCCGCAACGCGACGATGCCGAGGTAGACGACCCCGAGCGTGACGTGTAGCATGTGCAGTCCGGTGAGTCCGAAGAACGTGGCGGGGAATTGCGGCACGCTTTTGACTACATTCGCGTATTCGCCGGCGGATTCCGCCCCAGGCGGGTTGGGAAAGACCGGAAGCGTGAGGCCTTCGCGGATGAGCTTTCCCCATTCTGCGCCGTGCAGGAGAACGAATCCCACACCGCACGCCATGGTAGCAAGCAGCCAGAGGCGCTGCCTCGACTGGTTGCGCTCCGCAGAAGCGCGCACCGCCAACACCATGGTGAGCGAACTGGTGAGGAGGAACGCCGTCATGATCGTGGCGTTGATGATGCTGGCGGAATGGAACGGCGTAGGCCAATTCGGTGTGGAGAGGCGGCCGTAGCTGTAGGCGTAAAGGATGGCGCCGAATGTCAGCGAATCTGACATGAGAAACAGCCACATACCGATCTTCTTGGAGTACGTTCCAAAGAGCGACGGTTCGTAAACCGCGGTCGCGTCGTGCGGCAGCGTCGCTTCAGACATGCGCATGGCCTCCTTGTTCGCGCGGCGGCTGTTGGTCCGGACCTCCCGCCTGATTAGTGCACGAACTCCAGCAAACACAAAATGTAAACCCACAAAAAAGTCATGAAGTGCCAATACCAGGCAGTCACGTCCACAACAACCGCCCGAGAATCCGCAGGTCGGCGCATGAGGGACGCGAAGCCGGCCGCGAGTAACGCCAAAATACCGCCCAAGAGGTGAATTCCGTGAGTCCCGGTCAAGAGGTAAAAGAAAGAGCTGCTGGGGCTGGTGGAAACGAACACGCCACGCGCCGCCAATTCGCGCCACACCAACCACTGTCCCGCCAGGAAGCTCAGACCGAGGATCGCCGTCAAGCTCAGCCAGGGCATCCCTTGGGCATCCGTCCGGCTTGTGACATGAACGGAGATCTGTCCTGCGGCAATGGCTTCGCGGGCGGCTTGACGTCGAGCCAATTCCATCGTCAAGGTGCTGACCAGCAAGACCAGCGTGTTGACAAGCAAGAAGTTCGGTAATTGCAGCGGCAGCCAATCATGTACAAGAGTGCCGGAGCTTGGATCCAGGGTGGGCAAGCCCTTGCGCACAACGTAAGCACTGGAATAAGAGACGAAGATCATCACGATGCCGCTTAACGCAACAATGATTCCCAGCCTGGCACGGCGCAAGCGCGCCGGGAAATCAAGCGCGCCTTGATCCGGGCGATCTTGGCCGGGCAGGAGGACTCCCGCTGTGTTCACAGAGGCCGATGTGGTCATGAAGGCCATGCGGTGCCTAGTGTTTCTTGGAGATAGGAGGATCCGTCTGCATCACGAAGTCGCGCGGCTCGCCTGGCACGCTGTATTCATACGGACCATTGTTCACCACAGGCATGCGCCCGCCGAAATTGTCATGTGGCGGCGGTGTTGACGTAGTCCACTCCAGCGTCGTTGCCTCCCACGGATTGTCGCCTGCTTCCTTGCCAAACTTCATGCTCCAGAAAAGATTGAACAAGAATATGAGCTGGCCGCCGATGGTGACGAACGCCGCATAGGTCATGAATGTCTGCAAGCCAATCAGGGGGTGGAGATAGTTCAGCTCGGTGAGCTGCGAGTAGCGGCGCAGATGTCCGGCCATGCCGAGATAATGCATGGGCATGAAGATGGCGTAAGTTCCGATCAACGTGATGAAGAAATGCCAGCGCGCCATGCTCTCATTCATCATGCGGCCGAACATTTTAGGGAACCAGTAATACGTCGCGGCAAAGATTCCGAAGATGGATGCCACGCCCATGATCAGGTGGAAATGGCCGATGACGAAATACGTGTCGTGCAACTGAATATCCAGCACGGGCTGAGCCAGGAAGGGCCCGCTGATCCCCCCGGAAACGAAGAGCGAAACAAAGCCGAGCGCGAACAACATGGGAGAGGTAAATCGAAGTTTGCCTCGCCATATCGTGCCGAGCCAATTGAACGTCTTGATGGCCGAGGGGACACCGATCGCCATGGTCATCACGGAAAAAGCAAACGCGGTATAGGGGCTCATTCCGCTCATGAACATGTGATGGCCCCAAACCATGAAGCCCAGGAAGCCGATCGAGAGCATGGCGTAGACCATGGCCTTGTAGCCAAAGATTGGCTTCCGGGAGAATACCGAGAGTAATTGCGAGCAAAGTCCCATCGCAGGCAGGATGGCGATGTACACCTCGGGATGCCCGAAGAACCAGAACAAATGCTGCCACAGGAGCGGCGAGCCTCCTTTATGCCCTGCAAGCTGGCCATTGATGGTCACCAGCGGCACAAAGAAACTGGTGCCCGCGTTGCGATCCAGAAGCAGCAAAATACCCGCGGACAAGAGCACACCGAACGCCAGTAAACCGAGGATTGCGGTGATGAACCAGGCCCAGCAAGTAAGCGGCATGCGCATCATGGTCATGCCCTTGGCGCGCATGTCCAGAGTCGTGGTGATGAAGTTCAGGGCACTCATCAAAGCGCCGAGGCAAAAGAGCGCGATGCTGATGACCCACAAGTCAGCTCCAAGTCCTTCGCCCGGGCCCGCGGACTGCAGCGCGCTCAGCGGTGGATAGCCCGTCCAGCCGTGCAGCGGCGCGCCCCCAACCACGAAGAATGCAGCGATCATCACGAAGAACGCGAGAGCGGTTACCCAGAAGGAGAGCGCGTTGAGCACAGGGAATGCCATGTCTGGCGCGCCGATCTGAATGGGTAAGAAGTAATTGCCAAACCCGCCTTGGGGCGCCGTCGTGAGCACGAAGAACACCATGATCGTGCCGTGCATGGTCAACAAACTGAGGTAGGTCTCCGGTTTGATTTCACCGAGAAGGGGCAGGGACGCACTCGGCCAGATCAAATGGATGCGCATGAGCAGCGATAGAAACATCCCCACAAAGACGGCCGTCAGCGCGAGGAAATAATACTGCATGCCGATCACTTTATGATCGAGACTAAAGACGTACTTGCGGATAAAGCTGGTCGGGGCCGCGTGAACGTGCGCTCCGTGAACGGCGAATTCTCCGGCGGCCATGTTATTGCTTCTCCGCTTCACGGGCTGCCAGCCACTTGTCGAACTCTTCCTGGCTGACCACCTTCAGGATTCCGTGCATCTTGTAATGGCCCAGGCCGCAAAGCTGGGAACATGCAATTTCGTAGTCACCCGTGGTGATTGGCGTGAAGTGCATGTGAATCGCCAGGCCGGGTACGGCGTCCTGCTTGAATCGCATCGAAGGGATAAAAAAACTGTGGATTACGTCCTCCGCGCGAAGAATTACTTCCACTTCGCGATTCACCGGAACATACATCGTTCCGGTCACCACATCATCTTTGGAGGCGGCGTCGGTAGTGTCCAGGCCGATTGCGCCTTCGCCGCCGGCCGAAGCGTCCTGCAACTCCGGCTTCGTTGCGCCGAACTTGCCGTCAGGCCCGGGATAACGAAAATACCAGGCGAACTGCATGCCCGTCACTTCGACTTTGACTGCATCTGCCGCTGCCGGGCGGAAACGCTCTGAAGCCCAGATCGAACTGCTCATGAAGTTCAGTCCGACAAACAGGATCAGCGTAAGCACGGTCCACGTGATCTCGAGCTTGTTATTGCCGTGAGAGTATTGCGCGGGGCGAGACGCCGAACCTCGATCGCGATATTGCCATGCGAAGAGCCCGAGGATCACTTGCGCCGCCACAAACACCGCGCCCATCAAGATGTACGTGGTCGTGAAATGATGATCGATTCCGGCAGCCGCAACGGAAGCTCCGGTCGGCAACCACCACGTCTTCGCGATGAAAAAGTACGCGCTGAGGAAGGTGATCAGCCAGATGACAATCAGAAGAACTAGGCCCATGTACCCTGACCTCCCTGGTTGAATGACCGGCCGTTGCGACTGACGCCCTCATGCAACCTTCGGAATCTGGATCCCGCAAGCCCGCAAACCGGGGCGAGTCTATCACAGCTCTTTCGCAGCGCAAGCGGTACTTGCAGCGAATTTATTTTTGAAGTGGCGAACGCTCCTTCGAAACAACAGTGCTCGCGTCAGTTTTTCGCATCCGGGTGCCGTGACCTCCGTTCCAGAAAATACTAGACATGTGTTGACGAAAATTTTTTATTTGAGTAACATCCGGCCCGTTTCCTGGGGGGTCCAGTGGAATGGTAGGGACCTCGCGATGTATCGCAGCTACGCTCTCCAAATTCGGCGGGCCCGAGACGCTTCCACAGGCCACGCCGTCCCCGTGCGTTCCAACGGATAACCTCACGCCTTTTGCCCGGAAAACTTGGCCGCTCCATATCGAACATGCGTCTGTTCCCTGCAAAATTCGTGCCGCCGAAAAACCGGTCGCGCACATCAGTGAAATAAATTCTTTACGCCTTCGCGCTAGTTCCGAAGGCTTGCGGGTTCGCATTCACCGGAGGATAGTGGCGGCATAGCTCGTAGCCGCGAAGCGTTCGACGACTGGTAATCCAGGAGGTCATGGATGGCGGCCCCGGAATCTAATTCGGCTAATCCTAAACCGGACGCAGCGAAAGCGCCCACAGCCGGCGGCGAAGCTGCAAAGTTTGTCGGTACGCCTGCCGTCGGAACCTCCAAAGCTGCCCCCGCCGCCGGAGTCCCTACCGTTGGGCCGGTCGACAGCGGAATTAACGAACGACGCCGCAGCCTGGTTTGGTGTTCTGTCGCCGGCTTTCTCGGGGCTTGGTTCATCGCGTTTCTGCGTTTTTTTCTTCCCCGCACACTTTTCGAACCTCCCACTGTATTTAAGATCGGCTTCCCTTCGGATTACGCTCTCGGTGTGGATACCAAGTGGCAACAAAAGTACCGCATCTGGGTGGACCGCACTCCGGACCGCCTGTTTGTGATTTACGCCCGTTGCACGCACCTCGGCTGCACTCCCGATTGGAAAGCCAGCGAGAACAAATTCAAGTGTCCCTGCCATGGCAGCGGTTACGACAGCGAGGGAATCAACTTCGAAGGGCCGGCGCCGCGTCCGATGGACCGCGCACGATTGGAGTTGGCGCCCGACGGACAGATTGTTGTGGATGTTTCCCAGCTTTTCGAATGGCCAAAGGGCCAGCCAAGCCATTTCAACGATCCGGGCGCGTTTTTGAATGTGTAAAGACCACCTCGCGGGACGTGTTGGCTGATCGGGAACTCAGAAGTTTAAGAGAAGGGTTCGAGCGGGGAAGGATACGGGAGCACAAGAAATGCCTGATGAGAAAAACTCGAACGGCAAGAATGGCAAGTCAACTGGTTTGGTTGACGTCATCAAATCAGGCGTCAAGGAGGATTTCGAGTCCCTGAAGACCGATCTCCCCGCCAAAGCTAAGGAATCGCTGGAGACCCTCAAGAATCCAACCAAGACCCAAGTCTACACTTCTATCTTTCGCCACAAACACGATGACACGCCGCGCAATCGTGCTCTCGGCGTGCTTTCCAACGTTTTTCTGCACCTGCATCCGGCAAAGATTAATCGCGATTCAGTGCGCTACAGCTATACCTGGGGCATGGGCGGCATCACATTTTATCTGTTCCTGGTGCTCACTTTTACCGGCGTCCTGCTGATGTTTTATTACCATCCGAGCAAAGTGCAGGCATTCCGCGATGTTTTGTACCTTGAACACGACGTCCCCTTCGGGAAATTGCTGCGCAACATGCACCGCTGGGCCGCTCACCTTATGGTGATCGCCGTCGAGCTGCACATGTTCCGCGTGTTTCTTACGGGCTCCTATAAGAAACCGCGCGAATTCAACTGGAACGTCGGCGTGATTCTTCTCGTACTGACCTTGTTGCTCTCGTTCACCGGCTACTTGTTGCCGGATGATCAGCTCGGCTTCTGGGCCGTAACAGTGGGCACCAACATGGCTCGCGCCACTCCGCTCCTGGGCCACGAAGGGCCGTTCGGCGCGCAGCTGGGGATGACTCCTTACAATGACGTCCGATTTGGCTTGCTGGGGGGCTCAATCGTAGATGCCAACGCGCTTTTGCGTTCCTATATCTGGCACTGCATCGGCATTCCCATCATCGCTTCCATTTTCATGGTCCTGCACTTCTGGCGAGTGCGCAAAGACGGCGGTATTTCAGGTCCTGCACAAGTCATCCTCGACTCCGAGGTTAAGGAGGCGCGGAAGTAGCCGCGGAAAAAGCCATGGATTGGAGACAACTCTGGGAAATCATCTCCGCGCCGGACAACGTTCCCATCATCGCGCTCATCCCGCTGCTCGCCTTCTATATCTATCTGGCGTGGCGGCAAGCGAAGGCGAATGACTCGCTGATTGAACAGTTGGAAAAAGATCCCGCACTCGCCAAGACCCATCACCGCAAAGCCTGGACGTTCAAGCCGGGATGGCAGAAAGAAGTGCATGTCTGGCCGTTTCTCCTTCGCGTGGAATTTCTGGCCGCCATCATCGTCACCATTATTCTGATGGTATGGTCCATCACTCTGAATGCGCCTCTCGAAGAACCGGCGAACCCCAATCTGACGATGAACCCTGCAAAAGCTCCCTGGTATTTCCTCGGACTTCAGGAAATGCTGGTGTACTTCGATCCGTGGATCGCCGGGGTGGTGATGCCCACACTCATCATCTTTGGCTTGATGGTGATTCCCTATATTGATACGAACCCGCTGGGAGCGGGCTATTACACCTGGAAGCAGCGCAAGTTTGCCATCGGCACGTTTCTTTTCGGGTTCATCGTGTTGTGGGTTTCGATGATTACCATCGGAACTTTCATCCGGGGCCCCGGATGGCAGTGGTTCTGGCCGGGACAGACTTGGGACCACAACCGCCTTATTTATGAAGTCAATCGGGATCTGCCCGACCTTTTCGGGATTACCTCGAACTGGGCGAAAGGCATATTTGGCGCCGCCGTCGTGGGAGGCTTTTTTGCGTTTGGCGGGATGGTGGTGCATGCGCTCTTCCGTCGCTACAATCCGAAGAACTACAAGCGTATGAGCCTGCTGCAGTACTCCATCCTTATGTTTTTCTTCGTCACCATGATTGGGTTGCCCATCAAGATGCTGCTGCGGCTGATGTTCCACATCAAGTACGTGTGGATCACGCCGTGGTTTAACGTTTAGGAGGAAGTGGTGCCTGCAAAGCCCATCCCCGAAGACGATCCGATAGTCAGCAAGTCGCTCGCGCCCCATTATCTCTTGGCCATGCTGATCCTCATGGCCACTCTACTCTGGGCTTTGTGGGATGAAGATTTCGGGCAGCGCCCGTGGAAAGCTTTCCAGCAGGAATGGAAGGTTCGCTATTCGGAGTTCTTGAAGAATGCGCACTCGCAATCGAGCACGTCAGAAAAATCAGTAGAAGGCAACCCCGATTTTCAGGCTCTCAAGCAGGACTACGAGAGAGCCAGTCAGGCAGCGGCTCCGCGCATCAAGGAAATTAACGAAAGGCTCCGCGATGTCGGCGCGCAGCTGCTGGCCGTGCAGAACACTTTCACGGATCGCCGCGCCTACGTCGGTGCCTCAACCTACGCGATTGAAACCGAGACGAGTGTCTCTTCGAAACAAAGCAGACAAAGGGATCTCGCCGAATACGAAAAGCAGGCCACCACGGTCATCTACCCAGACGGGAGCAGGAAGACATACGATTATCCGCATCTCGAGGAAACCTACAACGACCTGCGAAATGAACGCACAGCTCTGAGCGCGGAACTTGGCGAGCTGATCAAGCCCGTCACCGAAAAAAAGACTCTCTTGGATGCTTATATAACGGACCACATGGTGAGCCTGACTCCGCCGCAACTCGCGGGCCTGCAAAATAAAACCGAGGAATGGGCCCCAAAGATTCTGCAAATCAATGTGCCGGAAGCCAATATCGTGGACCGCTGCGAATCCTGCCACATGGGAATTCGAGAGCCGGTCAAGCTGACGGCGGCTTCCATGTCGCTCAAAGGGAAGAAGCCTGATGAATACGCGCGCGCATTTACAAGCCATCCTGAACCGGAGCTTTTGAAGACCCACGATCCGGAGAAGTTCGGCTGCACGCCCTGCCATCAGGGAAATGGCCGAGCCACGACCAGCATCGAGAAGGCCCACGGCACGTACGAGCACTGGCTTTGGCCGCTGTTTCCGAAGGGAAACGTGGAAGCCGGCTGCCAGACCTGCCATGCCGCGGACATGGTTACGGTCGTCAATGATGTCGGCTGGACGGTCAGCGAAGGCAAGGATCTTTTCCGCCAGCGGGGCTGCGTAGGCTGCCATCGTTACGAAGGCTATGACAAGGAACCGGAAGATTTGCTCTCCATCGCTCAGCAAGTCAAGCTGATGGAACAGGAGAAAAAAGAGAACCTGAAGCAATCTGCCGACCTGATGAAACAGGCGGACGCGGCCGCGAGCAATGAGGAAGCCAATCACCTGAACGATCAGGCCGTCGCGCTGAGAGTTTCGAACAGCAAGCTCGATCTTCGCATCGTCCAGCTGGACCGCACTTCCAAGAGCCTCCTGCAGGACGAAAAAAAGGTCGGGCCCAATCTTAAGGACGTACGCCTTAAATTGAACCGGAACTGGATTCCTGTCTGGCTGAAGAAGCCCACCGATTTCCGCCCCACGACGAAGATGCCGAACTTCCGGTTGAATGACGAGCAGGTCAGGGCCATTTCCGCTTTCGTCTGGCAGTCTGGCTTGCGGGATGCTTTGCCCAAGCACAAACCTGGCAACGCGTCGCACGGGAAGGAGCTGCTTGAAACGCGAGGCTGCCTGGCGTGTCACTCCATCGGCGAGGGCAGCGAAATGGTGGGCGGGACATTCGCCGCCAATCTCACGCGAGTCGGCGAAAAGGACAATTACGATTATCTCGTGCGCTGGGTCCACAATGCCGGTGAGCGCACTCGTCCCTATTGCATGTATGAAAAGAAAGACATCGGCCCCGAAGATTACGCAAAAAAGGGACTGCCCTTCGTTTTTGACCTCGATCATAGCCGCTGCCCGAACGACGGCCACGAACTCCAAGTTCAGAATATGACTGTCATGCCCAGCCTCCGGCTCTCTCCACAGGATGCCGAGGATGTGGCCAGCTATCTTGTCACCCTCAAGAAACAGGAACCCTCAGCCTATCCCGACGCCTCCTTTATGGACGACCCCAAGCTGATGGAAGAAGGGAAGAAGTGGGTTCGCCACTTCGGTTGTGCCGGCTGCCACGAAATCTCTGGTCTGGAAGAGGAAGGCCGCATCGGTACGGAGCTTACGGCCGAGGGCAGCAAACCAATCGAACGTCTGGACTTCGCCCTTCTTACCGAAACGGCGCAGCGCGGAGGCCATGAACCCATCACGGATCCCGATGACCTCGCACGCCTTCCCGAAGGCCCCGCAAAGGCGTCATGGTACGACCACAAGGGCTTTTTCGAGCACAAACTCGCGGAGCCAAATATCTGGGACCTCGGCAAGATCAAGCCGGAGACGGAAAAGCTGCGCATGCCGAATCTTCACTTGACCAAAGACCAGGTGCAGGCGCTTACGACTTTTCTGATGGGCAGCCAGGAAAGCGGCTTGCCAGACAGCTACCAGTACCGTCCGCTGGACTACCGCCGCGACATTCAAGAGGGTTGGTGGGTGGTTCGCAAATATAACTGCATGGGTTGCCACCAATTCATGCCAGGTCAGAAGACTTCGCTTATGACTCTGGCGCGATACCAGGACGCCCAGGAGCAGCTCCCTCCCAAGCTGCTCACCGAAGGCGCGCGCGTCGATCCGGAATGGCTCCTGCGTTTTCTCCGCAACCCTTCACTCAGCGAATCCGACACGAACCGCAATGGTGTGCGCTTCTACTTGCAAGTTCGCATGCCCACGTTCTCATTTTCCGAAAACGAACTGGGCAAGCTCGTGCGCTTTTTCCAAGCCCTTTCGCGCCAGCCGTTCCCCTATATTCCGGATGAGGTGCCAATGCTGACGGCCAAGGAAACCGATATGGCCCGCAGCCTTTTCAGCAGTCCGGCCGCCCCGTGCCTCAAGTGTCACGCTACCGGCGACGCCGCGCATGATCGCACAGCCACCGCGCCCAACTTGCTCCAGGCCAAGGGCCGCTTGAAGGCCGATTGGGTCGAGCGCTGGATTATTGACCCACAGGCTATCAGTCCCGGCACAGCCATGCCTTCCGGCCTATTCAAGCGCTCGAACAATCGCTGGGTGTTTTCCGGCCCGACGCCGCCCTCCTTCCAGGGTTACGACAAGGATCACACCAAGCTGCTGGTAGACTATATCTTCCAGCTGACGCCTGAGGAGCAGCGGCGCATCAGCGCTTCCATGGGTCATGCGCGGGCCGCTAACTCCGGCTCTTCCTCGGCTGCGAGTGGAACCGGCGGCCGCGGTCGTGACTAAAATTTCTATCGGGTTCTAAATTTCAAGTGAGGTGCAGGTACATCATGAAAATCAAAATGTTTCTAGCCGTCACTATCCTGCCGGGCCTTGTTCTGCTGGCGGGATGCGGTAAGAAAGAATCCTCCGAGGAACAGCCCGCCGCTCCCGCCGCGGCTCCCGCGGCTGCTGCCACTCCTATCGATCCGGCCACGGCGGCCGCGATCAGCGGCACGGTCAAGTTCGATGGACCCGCGCCAAAGGCCGCCAAGATCGATATGAGCCAGGATCCGAATTGCGCCGGGTCAAACACCGCGGAAAATGTTGTCGTTAACGACGGTAAACTTGATAACGTGTTTGTCTACGTAAAGGAAGGATTGGGTGATCGGTCCTTTCCTGTTCCCGCGGAGCCCGTAACCCTCACGCAGGTTGGGTGCAAGTACAAACCCCATGTGCTCGGCGTGATGGCCGGGCAGACGATCAAGATCGTCAACGCCGACCCCACCACTCACAACATTCATCCCACGCCGAAAGACAACCGCGAATGGAACGAGTCGCAGGCCACGCAGGCTCCTCCGATTGAAAAGAGTTTTGCTCGGGAGGAGATCATGCTTCCCGTTAAGTGCAACCAGCATCCCTGGATGCGCATGTTCGTCAATGTGGTGAAGAATCCCTTCTACGCGGTCACTGGTCCGGACGGCAAATTCGAAATCAAGGGACTGCCGCCCGGTGATTACACGATTGCGTTCGTTCAGGAAAAATACGGCGAGCAGGATCAGAAGGTTACGCTGGCGGCAAAGGATAACAAGACGCTCGATGCAAGCTTCAAGCCCTAACGTGGCGGAAATGAAGAGTGGAAGCGGGCCGGCCAGTTCGGTTCGGCCCGTTTGCCGAGAGTTTAAGGAGGTTGCTTGCTTCCCGTGATTCTCCTGCTATCCATCTTGCTCGCTTTGATCCCACTTGGAGGGATTGCTTTAATCCTGGTCAGAGGCACGATCACGTCCGTTGATGGCCTATTTATGAGCCTGATCCTCTTGACCTTGTCCGGAATATTTTTCCTTAACGTGCTTTTTGAGATGAAAACTCGCGGTTGGCTGCCCTTCCTGCAGAAAAACAAGGGCGCATCCCCGAAGGAACCCCCCGCCGCCAAAGCGGGGTAGACGCCGCACGCATTCATGCCCGCCGCTCCACTCCATTCCGCGCTGCCGGGTCAATCCGTAGGCGCTGCGGATGCGGTAGGCGCCTCTGGCCAGCTCGCGCCCGTTCGCCACCGCATGTCCACCCGCAACAGGCTGCTCTTCTTCGCTGTCGCTTGGCTGATTGTCCTGATGCCCTTCCTGTTCTGGTGGAGCACCTGGTTCGGGCGTCATCTCTCCGACAAGCAGCTCACGGAGTTCATCAACGACCAAAAACATCCCCGACACATCCAGCACGCGCTCGTGCAATTGGGTGAACGCCTCACGGTCCACGACGCAACCGCGGCAAAATGGTATCCGGATTTGATCCGGCTGGCTTCTTATCCCGTCGAGGAAGTTCGCAACACAGACGCGTGGGTTATGGGGCAGGATACCACTCAGGCCGGCTTTCACCAGGCTCTGCTGCGCATGCTTGAGGATCCCTCTCCGATGGTTCGTGGAAACGCCTCGCTTTCGCTGGTGCGTTTTGGCGATGCGACGGGCCGTCCTCAACTTGTCGCACTGTTGCAGCCAGCGAGGATTTCCTCTCCGGTGGCAGGTCGGGTGATCGACACTGATCACGCTGGTACCGCGATCCACCAGAACGGGCTAATCGCCAAAATTCAGAATGGTCAACAAATTACGGATGTTCGCTCTCCCATCAACGGTCGAATCCGGACAATCTTCGTGACCCTGAACGCGGAAGTTTCCTTGGGCGCGGAGCTTGCTAGTGTTGATCCGGGCGAAGAACAAGTTTGGGAGGCGTTGCGAGCGCTGTACCTGGTGGGCCAGCCGGAAGATTTGCCCGCGATTCGCATTTACCAGCGGGACTTGCCGGAAATTCCTGATCGCGTCAAGCAACAGGCTGTGCTCACGGAGCAGGCCATTCGCCGCCGGGCGGAGCACCAGCCGTAATTCTCTGTTCCTTCTCTCTTCCTAGAAATTCATTACTCCAACGACTTTTTCCACTTCCGCGATGTCCAACATCACGATCGCGTCCCACGGACATCCATCCAGGAAAGCGCCATCGGGCCCCTTGCTCGTGCATTTCTTGCATCCGATGCACAGGACCGAATCCACCTGAATGCGCCCGAACGGCGGGTGATCCTCATCCGGCACCCAAAACATACAATCCTCGACCGGGCAATACTCCACGCAAGCGGGCGAACCCGCGCAGCCAGTGCAACACTCGGTGATCACCGCAAGTTCTTTCGGTTTTTTCTTGCGCGGCGTTGTGATTCCCTTCGAGCGTGGCTCTTGCTTCTGCTCAATGGGAATTACCTCTGCGGCCTTCAGGACTTCCGGTTCGCTTGGCATAGCGCAGGATCAAACCTTATTGGATCGGCGGGCTGGATGCATTGCAGCCCGAACCGGAGGTTTCAAATCGAATAAGACCGGTTTGATCCGTACAAAACATGCGCTGGCCCGAACTGCCCACCGAGAGTGGCGTTGCTGCCAGCGCATAGGTCGAAGATGGTGTGGCGCCGTCTCCCGTCCAGACGAAGGTGTAACCGCTCTTCGTTCCCAAAGCAATTATTTCGTCCAGCAGGCAGGCCGATGTCGAACTAGGTGTACACGGAACTCCTCCGCCCATGTCAGCCAAATTGGTCGGATAGCCGATGCTTGAATACGTGGAAAAGTATGCGACGGCGGCCATGTTTATCATCCGCAGGGAACTAACTGCCGACGCTTCGTTGGCTTGCATGCGAGACCTGAGGTAACTTGGAATCGCTATAGCTGAAATGATGAGAATGATGGCTACAACGATAAGCAGTTCGATTAACGAAAAGCCCGACTGTCTCTTCATTAGAACCTCTCACGCCGTGGTACAGCCATGCAAAGCAGTTTGCGTCAGCGCGCCGTCATTCCCCGCGGTCGGGAAACTGTATCACCATAAGTCTTTTGCTTTCAAGTAAATTAGCAAGTCTTCCGGCGTTGCTCGCGGATCGGACGGCGCAGCTACAGAAAACCTTAGCGCGTCAAAGATGTGAGATCGCCTGGAGAGCGCAATCTCATACCCCTCGAAGCGGAAACCATACGCTTTGTGCCAATAAGCTGAAAAACCTTTCAGCGCGGGGCCACTCCGATGGGCATGCACCAGCGTTCTGCTTCTCCGCGCTCGCTGCGGTGGGAATTTGTCGCCCGCATGCGCTACGATAGTCTCCTGCTGGGACTGAAGAGCCATTTTCCCTGCAGGTGTGGAGAGCGGCGTGGCTATCCAAACCGTGCGGCAGCTGGGCGATCCCGTATTGCGTGAAGTGGCACGCCCCGTCTCCGATCCAGCGGCCCCGGAAATCCGCAAGCTTGTGGAAGACCTCGCCGATACCCTTGCGTTCTGGAAGCAGACCACCGGCTACGGCCGGGCGATTGCCGCTCCCCAAATTGCTGCGCTCGTCCGCGTTGTTTTTTTACAGTTGCCCGGCGCCGATCCATGGCCCCTGGTGAATCCGGAAATTATCGAACGCAGTCCGGAGAAAATCGTTGTTTGGGATGCCTGCCTCAGCTTTCTGTCCATATTCATGCAAGTCGAACGGCACCGCGAAATCCTGGTCCGTTATCAGGATCTGACGGGGAAATGGCACGAAGTCCGGGCCGGTGAGCAACGCAATCTTTCGGAACTGTTGCAACACGAAATCGATCATCTGGATGGAATGCTCGCCGTGGATCGCATCACGGACATTCGCACGCTATGCACGCGCGAGGAATTTGAAATGAGATTCCGCGCCACTAGCCCGTATGCAACTGCTTCCGCGCAGAGCGGAGCAGTTAGCTAGCGAGGAGCGGAGCAGGGAATGGATCGGATGCACTATACAACGATGAAGAGCCCCGTCGGCCCGCTCCTCCTGGCCGGTGACGAGCGTGGTCTTTGCCTGATTCACTTCTCAGCCGGACGTCGTCCTGTGTCTCCGCAAAAAAATTGGGTTGATAACGCCGCGCCATTCAAAGATGTGGTCCGCCAACTCCAGGCCTACTTCGAAGGAAAACGCAGAACGTTTGATGTTCCTCTTGTCCTCGAGGGCACGGAATTCCAGCTTCTCGTTTGGCGCAACCTGCAAAAGATTCCATACGGAGAAACCGTCAGCTACGCTCAGCTGGCGCGCCGGATCGGCAGCCCTGAGGCCGCACGCGCCGTGGGACTTGCGAACGGGTCCAATCCCATTCCCATCATTATTCCTTGCCACCGCGTCATCGGCAGCAACGGCGACCTGACCGGATTTGGCGGCGGCTTGCCCGTTAAGAAAAAATTGCTGTCATTGGAAAGTGGCCAATTGACCCTGCTTTGAAGGCATCCGGCCGCAAATTTCCGTCTGTCGAGCTTCCTCTTCAAGTTCGATCCAAATCCGGCGCGCTATGA
>Ga0209166_10000157_pt1 | contig 90676 bp, 68 predicted proteins | sample Coa_R1_3_FD_187151 | JGI IMG/M metagenome (GOLD analysis project Ga0209166, IMG submission 187151) | Surface soil microbial communities from Centralia Pennsylvania, which are recovering from an underground coalmine fire - Coalmine... | ecosystem: Environmental > Terrestrial > Soil >...
TTCCTGCGCAGCGCCGCGAGGTTCTCTCGGGAAGCCGAGCGACCCCAGCTGCCTATCTAAGCAGCAAACCTGACCAATACACCTATCTTCACTTCGTCACGCATGGCACAGCCAGCCGGGCGCAGCCTCTCGAATCCGCCGTCATTCTCAGCAAAGAGAAGGATGAGGACACCTACAAGCTCTATGCTCGAGACATCGTCAAGCGCCATCTGTCCGCTTATCTCGTCACCATCTCCGCGTGCAACGGAGCAGGCAACCGCACGTTTTCCGGTGAAGGACTCGTCGGGCTCTCCTGGGCGTTTTTGCGTGCAGGCGCTCATAACGTGATTGGCGCACTTTGGGAAGTGAGCGACACTTCCACCCCACAGCTCATGGACAAGCTCTACGACGGACTCAGCCGCGGCGAGGACCCTGCCTCCGCCCTCCGTGCCGCCAAACTTTCGCTTTTGCATTCCGACAGTGTCTTTAGAAAGCCCTACTACTGGGCGCCATTCCAGCTCTATGCGGGCTCCTGACAGCCCCACAGTCGAGTTTTGCAGCTCCGGAATTCTTTCCTTCTCTGCGTTCCTGGCTTGGGCACACGCCGCGGCTCGCTCCGCAGTGAAACGATTCCCTACTTTGAAGCACTACCTCTAGTCCAACCATTCGTTTTCAAGGGGTGTTTCGGTGAATCTAGATCCTTCCAATGTTCAGGCCGGCGAAGAAAGCTCCGCAGTTCTTGCCCAAAGTCAGCCCGCTACCCATGCGGGTCCAAGAATCGAGCGCTGTGAGTTTGAACAATTGCTGCAACGCGCGATGGAGATCCTCAACGCTCGCGACCTCAAAGCACAACTAACGACGAATCCGTCAGCTTCAATTTTTTGATCTGTACGAAAATCAGAGGTGTGCGACGCATCAAGTAAGCGCCGCCCGCAATCTCTATTTATTTTGTCTGACGCAACGACCCTCCTGTCTCAAGCCATCAGCGCGAGTAAAAGGTTTTGCCCGTTGGGGCTGCCCAATCCCGTACAGGCATCCCAGCCTGCCCCCGCCTTGTAGTCCCCGTTGTTTCCCTGCGTGACGTCTCGAAAAGTCGTGTTCGCCGGTGCGGCGTAGAGCAGAGGATTGAGGAAACCAGCCTGCTTGTTCAGCCCTTGATTGATTCGCGCAATCAGGCCAGCCCAGAGAGGCGCGACGGCGCTTGTGCCGCCGACGGGAGGAATTCCCTGCGCGGGGTCCGGGAAACTCGTGCCATCGCAAACAATCCGATAGCCCGTAGCGGGAGCGGCGTCACCGGAAACATCCGGCACGCCGCGCATCACGGGACCCGCGGGATCTGCCGCTGCAGGCACTCCCGCATTCTGCTGATAGCTTGGCAGCGCAAACACCCTGCTGACCCCGCCGCCGGTTCCGTCATTAGCCCCGTCGTGCCAGACAACCTCGCTCGAGATGGTCCCGCTCGAAGCCGCCAATTGCGTTCCGCCGCAGGCGAGCGCAAATGGACTCGAGGCGGGGAAATCAACGTGGGCCTTGCCATCCCAATTGGGATCATCCGCGGCGAGGTCGGCCGAGCCGTTATCTCCTGCGGCCACACAAACGGTTATGCCGAGGTGCGCGGCGGACTGCAACAACTGGTCGAACTCGTTTCTGAACTGTGCGGTGGCGCCATCCTCCGGGCCGCCCCAGCTGATGGACACAATACCTGGCTTGTTCACGGTGTCGCCGAGGATTGCGTTCATCACGCCAAGGAAGCTCTGATCCGAAGCGTCCGGGCCGAAGTACACCACAATCTTTGCTCCTGGCGCGACGGCCCCGCACACTTCGATATCCAGCATCACTTCCACGTCGGGATTGTTGGGATCGAGCGCATTCGTGCCCGGGTTGTTGGTTCCGCCATTCGGAAATGTGGCTGCCGTCACGCTCGGTGGATTTGCAATGCCGAGGTTCGTGAAATAGCTCGTCACTTCCTGAGGATGAAATCCGCCGCCGAGCTCCAGGATGGCGATGGTCTGGCCGGTGCCGTCCAGATTTTTTGGAAAATTGTAAAGCGAAGCGAGTTGCAGCGGGGTGAATCCGGCCGGCACAGGAGCAGCTGCGGCGTGCGCTGTGGCCGCCCCTGGCACGCCTGCCGCACGCGCCGTGCCGCGCCGGATGCGGTAGTGGGGCTTAGCGAAAGGGCGGTTGTCGAGCCCCGTCACGCTGGTCACTATGCCTTGCAGATTTTCGGGAATCAGAATGTCGCCTTCGCGGCCGCGGTACGCCGCGCTGCCGGCTTTGTACATTTTCAGCTCGACGCCGAACGCTTTGCCGTAAGCCTCGGCCGTGCCCGAAAGCGTGACGGTGCGCTGGCTGGCGTTTGTATTCAAGACGCGCAGTCCGTTTTCCAGCGCGAACGCCTCGACTTTCGCGATGTCAGCCGGATCGGCTCCATGGCGCTCCGCGTGTTCCGCGTGCGTCATGTAGGTGCGTTCGCGCGGTTTCCGATTGCTTTGCTCTTCGATGGCCGGAAGCTCATTAAGGCCGCGAACCATGACGGTAACGCGGAACTCCGCGCTCGGCACGTTTCCCACAACTTCTGCATTCGGCAGCCGGCGCTTTGTGCTTCCAGCCAGCCGGATTTGCTTTTGCTCTGGACTCATGACTGAATTCTCCCTTCCGATGTTGGATTCCGTGATTCCGCTCTACGAACCGGATACCGGAGGAAACTTTCAACCGCTCAGCGGACAGGCGGCGGGTTTCCGGACAATCGCAAGTTAATAAAGTTGTTCAGAATGTCGAACCAGAACGGTGCGCCCATGACGATTGCGAACGATGTGAGCAGTATTCCCAGAACTTTCAAGGCCCCCGCACCTAAGCCGCTGGACAAGGCTCGAATGTCTTGTGCGTTGCTCGACCATCCGATAGGCGGCGTGTTCACTTCTCGAATTTCTCCGGCGATACGCTGCAGCGATACCTCTGGGTTGGTGGATTCGGCTGGGCTTGTAGATTGAACCGTTTTCGCCGCTTCCGCAACCACGGCGCTGCGAAGCGCCTGGTCGCTCCACAATTCTTTGACGATCATCAACGTGTCCGCGTTCACCGCGCAGCACAGCACCAGCGCTACTGCAAAAATGATTTTTTGCGCCATGCGTTTGTACCACCCGCTTACCCGTGCCATGGTGTCGTCGAACCAGTGCTCCACCTTGAGCCGCGCAGCTTCCACGTCGCCGCCCGCCGAATCGATGATGTTGAGCAGAGTCCCGCGAAGCTTCGCATCTGGAATTTGCGCAACTCCCGCGCGCAGGGACTGTATAGTGCGTGGCTGCGCCGCGTCTGCGGGAGCGACGACGTCGAGCAAGGCTGCCGCAAACATCCGCGCGGAAATGTAGGAAGGCTTCTCGCCTTCTGGCGCGGTGCCGAGAATCAGCGGATGCCCGAGAACTTTCGCCGTGTAGTCATTCGGGCCATTCTTCAGCATGTTTCGGATCGCTTTTTCGAGCGTCTTCGCGCGCAACGAGAGAGCTGCGGCTACGACTTCCTTGATCCCCGAGCATCCGATGCTCAGTGACAAGTAGATCAGCACCAGCCCAATCACGACTTCCAGGACCTGTGAGCCGAACATTCCCACCTCCACGCCCGAGAACAGCAATCGACGAAAAACAGAGTCTGGCGGTGTCGGCCAGGATTAGAGATCTTCACTCAGGCGACGCCGTCCCCCACCATCACTTGCTCCTATCAGTGCGGGGAATCAGGCCTATATGCAAATAGTGCTTCCACTCGATGAAACGTTTCGTGGCCTCCGCGTCACTACTTTCAGAGAATCAGCCAAATCTCAGAGTTGTGCGGGGGTGTCTATGCCGGCGGGATTGGACAACCTGAAACACATCGTCGTCCTAATGATGGAAAATCGCTCCTTCGATCACATGCTGGGCTTTGCGGCCACTCCTACATGGCCAATCGATGGGCTGGGGGGAACCGAAAGAAATCGTGATTCCACTGGCGAATTCGCGACTGTCTCGAACGACGCAAGTTACTCTGGCGATTTCACGCCCGATCCTGGCCACGCTCTATTCGACACCCTTACACAGCTCTACAGCGACGCGAAAACCTCCGTCTCTCAAAATCCCACCATGGACGGCTTCGTTCTCAGCTACGAGGGTAAAACGCACAATCCCTCCAACGCACATCGCATCATGAAATGCTTTTCACAGAACAAAGTCTCCGTCCTCACCACTCTTGCCCGCCAATTCGTGGTTTGCGACCGCTGGTTCTCGTCCATACCGGGACCGACTTTTCCGAACCGTGCGTTCGCCCACGGCGCCACTTCCATCGGTCGCGTCGACATGGGTGTGGATTGGCTAGCTATGTCCAAGACCATTTACGAGCTGCTCGCAGAGAATAACGTCGATTCGCGCATCTACTACCACGATTCGACGATGGCCATGACTTTCAAGGGCCTGATGAATCAAGGCCGCTATTTTGGCCAGTTTGAGGATTTTCTCTCTGACTGTAAGAAGAATCGGCTCCCCGCCTACAGCTTCATCGAGCCGCGCTATGCGAACGGTCAGGATCCCGTGGACAACACATTCTTCTCAGCCAGCGATCAACACCCTGATCACAACGTCGAGCAGGGCGAAATCCTCATTCGGGACACCTTCAACGCCATTTGGAACAATCAGCCCCTTCGTGAGTCCACCCTGCTAATCGTTGTTTACGATGAACACGGCGGACTCTACGATCACGTCCCACCTCCGACCGCTATAAATCCAGACAAGAAAAATTGGGCGGGCAGTCCCAACTCACTCGATCCCCCTTTTGACTTCACGCGCCTTGGCGTTCGAGTTCCAGCAGTCTTGATTTCTCCCTATCTACCCGCGGGCAAGATTGACCACACCCTCTATGACCACAGCTCAATCATCGCTACGGCCTGCAAGCTCCTCCTCAAAAACGTACCGAACGCTTCCCTAACCGACCGTGACCGCGCTGCAAATACGTTTGAGGCCAACCTTACTCTCACTGCTCCCCGCACTGACACGCCCAATTTCATACTTACCGCACCCGCTAATCAGTCGCTTGTGGATCTTGGCCAAGCGCATCTGGACGCCTCTCATTTGAACGCAGATATCAACGACCACCTAGCTGCACACGTTCAAATGGCATCCCGGCTCGAGAAGACAATTCTTCCTCCATCTCAACAAAGCGGGGTCAATCCGGACGACATTCGCTCGGAAAAACAGGCCTCTGATTTTCTACTTGGTGTCCAATCCAAACTACTCGCACAAGCAAATAAGCCGCCCAGCTCGACTGGCGCTGGGACAGGGAATTAGGAGGGCTCAGCAATGCACTTCGTCGCGCCAGCAGATTTGAAGATCACGAAATTACTTGTCGCTGCAGCCTTGGCCGCTCTTTCATCCGCGCCTCTCTTTGCGCAAATTGCTCCCAGCAGCCCTCCGACGAATCCACCGATGTGGACTTCCGACCCCACCGTCACTGGAACCGATGATTGGGATCAGTGGAAAAAGAACTGTCATGACATGACGACAGACTTGGGCAAAGACACTTTTCTCTCCTGCGCGACCAGCACCTTTCGCTCGCGCCCGTTCCACTTCCTCGCGCAAAGCGTCGATCCCGGCAGCGGCGTCGGCGGTGGTGGCTACTACGGCCGCGACCTCAACCACGATATTTGGCAGAATCGTCTTGAACTGACAGGCGTGATGACCATCCGCCAATTCTGGTTCACTGAAGCAAAATTCACCGCGCGACGACCGCACTTCGGCTCATATCATTCTGATGAAAACTTCGCTTTTCAGATATATGCCCACAACAAGCAGATGCAGGATCTGCCTTTTTACGGATTGGGTCCAAACACAAGCGTCCACAATGCTGTTCACTTCAGCCAGCGCGACACGCGCTTCGGCGCACTCCTGGCAAGTCCATTGACCTCCTGGCTTTCTGCCGCCGGCACACTCGAAACCTTGTTTCCCAATGTCGGCAACGTCTCTTCAAACAATGTCATCTCCATCGGCCAGATCTACACCGAACAGACCGCCCCAGGCTTGATCTCCCAGCCAACTTTTTTGCACTTTGAAGCCTTTCTTCGCCCTCACTTTAGCCTCGCATCCAACCGCATTCAGTTCGACTATCGTTTTCGCTATGGATATTTCCGCGACATCGACACCGGGCACTATTCCTTCCGGCGCTTGGTCGCTGATTTCGGCCACAGCTTTTACCCCGAATCAGAAAACGGACACCGCCGTCTCGACAGCGTATTGAGCGTGCGCTTCCGGTTGGCCATGTCTGACGCCAGCGCCTCCAACGCCGTGCCCTTCTATCTCCAGGAGACCATTGGCGGCAGCGATATAGATAATCAACCTACCCTTCGATCTTTCCGCGATTTCCGGTTCCGAGGCCCGAATTCATTCCTGGTCCAAACGGAATATGACCGCAGAATCATCGGTCCCGTCGGGTTCATGGTCTTTTACGACGCGGGGAAGGTAACGCTTGCCAGAAGCGATCTGAACTTTACAAATTTGCACCAAGGATTAGGTGGCGGTCTTTCCTTCTTTCTTGCCGGAAAAGTCGTGTTTCGCGCTTATGTTGGATTTGGCGGCGGCGAGGGAGCGCATCCCTACTTTGGAGTTGCGAATTTCATCTAGCGGGCGCTGCTGTCTTGCAACTTCCTCTCAGCCAGATTCACAGCGCCGACATTTCTCGCACTTCCTTTTCCGAATACCCCAGCCCTCGCAGAATCTCCATCGTATGCTCTCCCAGCATCGGGGGCGGCAGCCGGTAACTCACGGGTGTCTCCGAAAATTTGATCGGATTCCCGATACTCCGCGCCAATCCCAGCGCAGGATGCTCGATCTGCACGATCATGTTCCGCGCCAGCGTTTGCGCATCGCTCAACGCTTCTTCCACTGTGTTGATCGGCGCGGCGGGAATTTCTGCCGCTGCCAGCAGCTCTAGCCACGCGCCCGCCGGCTTCCCGTCGAACATCTTTTGCAATGCCGGAATCAGTGCGTCCCGATTCTTCGTTCGCAACGCATTCGTCTGAAACCGTTCGTCGCGCCCCACGCCGTCATCCATCTGCATCATGTGAACAAATTTCTTCCACAGCGCTTCCGTTCCCACTCCCAATACAAAGCTTCGCCCGTCTCCTCCGCGAAACATTTCATACGGCACGATGCTCGGATGCGCGTTACCCCATCGTTTCGGCAGTGCCTTGGCATTCAGATAACTGCTGCCAATGTTAGCGAGCCAGGTCAATTGCGAATCAAGCAGCGCCATATCCAGGAATTGCCCGCGCCCCGTTTTTTCTCGCGCATAAAGCGCCGCTAGAATTCCCATCGCCGAGTACATGCCGCAAGTCATATCGGCGATCGCGATCGGATAGCGCATCGGCCCGCCGCCCGGCTCGCCCGTAAAGCTCATCACTCCCGCCTGCGCCTGCGCGAGAATGTCGTAGCCTGGCCGCCCCGCTTTCGGCCCGGTGAAGCCGTATCCGGTGATGCTGCAGTAGATGAGCCTCGGATTTTTTGCGCAGACCGTCTCCGCATCCATCCCGCGTTTTCGCAGCGAGGCCAGCGAAGGCTGATTCATGATGAAAACATCGGCCGCCGCGATGATCTTCCGAAGCGCTTCCGCCCCGCGCGGGATATCGTAATTCAACGCAACTGACCGCTTGTTCCGGTTCGTTCCCAGAAAATACGCCGACTCCTTTCCAACGAACGGCGGTCCCCACCCACGCGACTGGTCTCCGACTCCCGGCCGCTCAATTTTGATTACATCCGCTCCAAAATCTCCCAGCAACATCGCGCAGTAGGGTCCCGCAAGCGCCTCGCTCATCTCGACGACGCGTACTCCTTCCAGGATCTCTTTCGCGCACATGGTGCGTGATTATAGCCGACATCGTCTCCATTCTCGTTTCTAGACTCGCGCGTCTTGTCGGACGGATCCCATCTTCCAAGCTACTGCCGTCCATCATCAAGAATTTGCATGCATCATAAAAATTAAACTCTCGCGAAAATTTTTCCACTGCGCTTCCAAACCTTACTTTTGTCTTGACACCTCTCTCATCACAAAGCTAGCCTACGCAAACCGGTGCAACTGGGGGAACATTCTGGAAAGACTTGATTTTTGTTTGTTTTCGCCGCGCGTTGGCAAGATCGTTTCCGCAGTGTGTGGCTCGACCCGGCTTCTCGGTTTCCCTCTGTCTAAGCTTTCTGGTCCCGCACATCAACCGGAACGCTGCCTTTGCGGAATGTTTCCGAAGCCTTCTTCTCGCGGCGCAACAATATTTGTTTGGGTCCGTCTATTGAGTGCGTTCTAAACGGGTGTTATCGAAAGGGGTGTCGCTCATGAAGTTTAGAGTCGTGCTTCTGCTCTTCGTCTTTACTCTCGCGCTTTCTCTCTCTCCGGCTCTTTACGGGCAAGCATCCGGAAGCTTTTCCGGCACCGTCCTGGACAAATCCGGCTCTGCCATCGCCGGCGCCACGGTGACCGCCACTTCCCAGGGCACCGGCGTCTCCCGGCAGGCCAAGACTGATGACGCCGGTCACTATCTCATTCCCTTGCTGCCTGTTTCCATCTACACACTCCGCGTCGAGTTCCAGGGTTTTCAAACGGTCGAGAGCAAGGATTTGCGCCTGCAAGTCGATGAGGCCCGCGAACTCGATTTCACGATGGCGCCCTCCACTGTGACTTCGCAAGTTGAGGTTTCCGCTTCCGCCGTCGCCGTCGAAACCGCCAATCCCTCCCTCGGCCAGGTCATTACCGCTCAGGAAGTCTCCCAACTGCCTCTCAATGGCCGTAACTTCGTTCAGCTCGCCACTCTTACTCCCGGCACCACGCAGGAAACCAACACGAATAGCTTCTTCAACGGAGCCCCCAGCAGCGAAGTCGCCGCCCGCGGCACCTACTCTCTTTCGGTTGGCGGTTCCCGCGCCAACAGCACCGACTGGCTCCTCGACGGTAATGACAACAACGAACTCACCGCCGGCGGCATCGGTATCTTCTCTTCCATCGACGACATCCAGGAATTTAAAGTTCTCACCTACAACTACTCCGCCGAATACGGTGAGCGCGGCGGACCAACCGTCCTCGTCACAACCAAGTCCGGCGGGAACAATTTTCACGGCTCCCTGTTCGAGTTCTTCCGCAATACTTCCCTCGACGCTAAGAGTTTCTTCGCCAGCACGCCGGAAAAATTCAATCTCAATCAGTTCGGCGGCTCCTTAGGCGGTCCTCTCCGCAAAAACAAGACTTTCTTTTTCCTCGATGGTGAGCAGAAGGATCAGCTTCACGGCGTCACTTTTACCGGCCTCGTGCCCACTGACGCTATGAAGACGGGCGACTTCACCAAGAATGCCCTTGGCGTCACAAATCCCGCTGGGGCTATTTTCAACCCCAATGTAACCGGTGGACCTGATTTTCAGTGCAACTCCGCCGGCAATCCGATGCCCCTCAACGGTGCCACCGTCGCCAATCCCGCCGGCAACGGCAGCCAGAACGCCGGCACTCCTTGCAACAAGATTCCTGCTGGCCTGATCAATCCTCTCGCCACGCAGCTGATGGCTTTCTATCCCGAACCCAATGTCGCCAATCCGACTAGTTTCAATTACCTGGCCGAACCGGTGCGCTCTCTTTACGAAACGAGGTTCGACGTTCGCCTCGACCACAGCTTCTCCAACTCCGACACTGCTTTTGCCAGGTTCAGCTATGACAATGCCACTTCCTATGTTCCCGGTGGCGGTGGCGTCGGCAATATCACCGAGTCCAATTTCTTTGCCAGCAATCAGGGCATCATCAACCACGGCCGCAACATTGCCCTCTCCGAAACTCATGTGTTCTCTCCCACCACCGTCAATCAAGTCAGCGGCGGTTACAACCGCATTTTCAATTACATTACATCGCAGGGCAGCTCAACCTGTGCGGCCGCCAAACTCAACATTCCAGGCGCAAACCTGGACTGCTCTTCCGGCAACACCTGCAAGCCCTCGGGCGTCAGTTGCGGCTTGACCATTTCCGAAGTTCTTGGCGGCTATTTCTCCGTTGGCGATCGCGGCTTTTCCCCGTTCCAGGGCGGCACTAACGTCTTTTCCATCGGCGATTCCTTGGACATGATTCGCGGCAAGCACGACATCAAGGTCGGCATGAGCATCCGCGCGAATCAGATGAATACCAAGACCGAGGGCTTCCAGGACGGCTTCTGGCAGTTCACCGGTTTCTGGGCTGGCGATCCCGAGGCCGATTTCCTTCTCGGTCTGTCCAGCCTGGCCATTCACGATCAAACCTTCAAAGGCCCCACCACCGGCCGTCGCTGGAAGGTCTTCCGCCCTTATGTTCAAGACGATTGGCGCTTCTCAAACAACATCACCTTCAATCTGGGACTCGCCTGGAACCTCACCACTCCTATCTCGGAGGTGGGCAACCGCCAGGCCAACTTCAATCCCGCCACCGGCCTATTTCTCGTGCCCGGTGTGGGAGGCGTCAGTAAATGGGCAGGCATTCAATTTGACAAGAACGCTCTTGAGCCCCGCATCGGTGTCGCCTGGAAACCCCGGGGCAGCGACAAAACCGCCGTTCGCGCCGGTTACGCTATCTACCACGATTCTTCCTGGAACCAGGGCGCGCAGGGCTTGTGGCAGAACCCCCCTTACTATGATGAATCCGATGCTTTCGCCTTCGGCGGCGCTTGCACTTTTGCGGCTGCTGCCTGCTTTACCCCTGCCACCCCTAACGCGACAGCAATTAGCATTTTTCCGACAGCATTCTCCGGCGGAGCCGGAGGTTTTCCGATTATCACCGGGCCGCCCACTCAGCCTAATTTCACCGATTTCACCGGCACCATTCAATCCCAAAACACTAACTTCAAGCTAGGCATGGTCCAGCAGTTTAACGTCAACGTCGAACACGAGCTCCCCGGCCAGATCGTGCTTACCGTGGGTTATGTCGGCTCACGTACCTCGCACATTTTGGTGGACGGAAACAACATCAACATCACCTCGCCCTCCGCTTGCGGCACCGTCTCCGGCTATACACTCGGCTGCGCGCCAAACGGCGCGAAATTCATCAGTCCCTTTTTGACCAACTTCCCCTTCTCCACCATCTCGGCCACCACCGATCAGGGCCTTGCTCACTACAATGGCTTGCAGATCAAAGCGGAAACAAAGAGTGCACGCCACGGCCTCTACGCCCTTGTCGGTTACACCTACTCCCGCACCTACGATACTGGTTTCTCCGACGGCCTCGGCACCAACTACGGCGCCACCTACTTCCCTCTCCCCAACTGGCAAAGCCTGGATTGGGCGCTCTCCGGCATCAATCTCAACAATAACTTTACTGCCAGCGTTATTTACGACTTGCCCTTCGGCAAAGGCAAGAAGTGGGGCTCGGATTGGAACGGCCCCATCGACAACCTTCTCGGCAATTGGCAGATCACGGTCATTGAGAAGATAACCTCCGGTTTCCCGGTTTTCGTCGTCGATAGCAACACATTCTCTACCGGAGTCGGTGGCAACGGGTTCCTGAACGGTAATGCCAACAGTCTGATGCGCCCCAATCTCGTCGCCGGCTGCAATCCGAATGCAGGCCCCCACACGCTCGCCGAGTGGTTCAACACTGCTTGCTTTGTGGTGCCTCCCGCCGGCCAACTGGGTACCGCCAACCGTGCGCCTGTCACCGGGCCGGACTTCGTCAACACCGATTTTTCGGTCATCAAGCAGTTCAAACTGCCCTGGGAAAACATGGGTCTGAATTTCCGTGTGGAGTTCTTCAATCTCTTCAACCATGCTCAATTTGCGACGCCCGATAGCACCACCAGCCTGGCCACTCCGGACATTGCCTCGCCGGGTTTTGGCTCCATTGCCGCCACCGTCAACAACCCACGCCTCGTCCAATTCGGCCTGAAGTTGACATTCTAGGTCGTTCGAGTTGCGCGGTTGTTAGCATGCGGAACCAACCGGCCCGCCGTACCCGCGCGGGCCCCCGTTTTTCGCCCGCCGCTGTGGTTGGCCTGCGAGACCTTTCCGTAGGTCATTCGAATGACATTAACTTTAATATAGACAATTGGTACATTTCGTGGTAAGATTAATAGTGTTGTTCGCTAATCAGCTTCGAACCTCCACTTTGCAACACCCCTCCCAAATCCTAGCTCTCGAATTGCCGCTCCCGGATCGGCTAGGGGATATCCGACACCCCCAAGCAATTTGTAACGGCGCGCGGGTCACAGCGAGCTTCGCTTGGTCTTCTAAAGCTTTTGGAATCAACACTTACAAGGCCCCGCGCAAGTGTTGATTCTAAGCGGTTTACAAATAATGTAAATTCCTTAGAATCAACATTTACAAAAAAACAGGGGGGAGGGGGTAGTTATTGTTAACTAGATTTCATTCCGCGCCGGATTCCTCACGAGGACTCTCGACAATCGCTTTGATCACGAGTCTCACGCTTGAACTCGCCGCCCGCCGTGTCACTCGCCTCGCAGCGCAAGTCCTGCTGGGCGTGGCTCTCTTGGCGCTCCCTCTCTGCGCTCAGTCCAAACGCAAAGTCATCATTGATCAAGATGCCGCCGGACCCGGCGGAACGGACATGCAAGCCATTCTCGCACTAATCAATTCGCCCGAAACCGACGTGCTCGGAATCACCGTCCTAACTGGTGACGCTTGGCGCGATGAAGAAGTGCAACACACCTTAAGATTGCTCGAAATCATCGGCCGCATAGACATTCCCGTTCTCCCGGGCGCGGCTTTTCCTCTTGTCAGTTCCAAGGAGTACATCGCCAGGTGGGAAACCCTCTACGGCAAAGTCGTTTATCAAGGAGCCTGGAATTTCGCCAAGGGTCATGCCGTCCACGGCCCTTACGAAATTCCGCCATTGCCGGAAGGCGCTCCCTCAATCAAGGCTTCCAACGAAGACGCCGCTCACTTCATGGTTCGCATGGTCCATCAATTTCCCCATGAAGTCACCATTTACGCCGCTGGTCCCATGACGGACCTCGCGCTCGCCATTGCGTTGGACGCCCACTTTCCTGAACTTGTTAAGGAACTGATCGTCATGGGAGGCAGCATAAATCCCATGTCCGATGATCCTGAGTTTCATCTTTCGCCTCGCCGCGAATTCAATTTCTGGATGGATCCCGAAGCCTCTCACGCCGTCCTGCACGCCCACTGGCCACGCTTCGTGCTCACAACCGTGGATATTTCCATCAAGACGCGCATGGAAAAAAACTTGATCGCACAAGTGGCCAAAAGCAACACGCCTGCAGCCCAATACGTCGCGAAATATGCCGAAGCCAATTATCTCTGGGACGAGCTCGCCGCCGCAGCCTGGCTCGACCCAACCATCATCACCAAATGGCAAAAGCTCTATATGGATGTAGAAGTCGATCACGGCGCGTCCTATGGCGACACGCTTGCCTGGGCCCCCGGTCAGCAACCCGGCATGGGCGAATCCCTCGTCGAAGTCCAGGACGATCTCGACAAAGAGAAATTCTACAAGGAGTACGTTGATCTGCTCACCCGGCCCACGCCTCAAGCGCATGCCGGAAATGGAAACAAGCCCCCGATACGCTGAATCGCCGCGTCCGACGGAGGGGCATATGGCAACTATCAATCCCTGTTCGCTTGATTGAGCCAGGAGTTTCCCCGACAATTAAAGGTCAACATCGGCGAGTTTTTCCCGCTTGGCCGCACTCGCGGCTTCGAGCGGAGAATTGAGAGAGATGTCCACGCACGCGAATTCGGTGAAACGCTTTGTCGCCTACTTCTCCATGGAGATTGCGCTGGAGAACGCCATGCCCAGCTACAGCGGAGGGCTCGGCGTCCTCGCCGGCGACACCATCCGCGCTGCTGCGGATCTTCGGCTGCCCATGGTGGCTGTGTCACTCCTCTACCGGAAGGGATTTTTTGCTCAGCATCTCTCCGAGGATGGCTCCCAGACCGAAGAGCCGGTTGTCTGGAACGTCGAGGAGTTCCTCAAGGAAGAAACCGCGCGCATCACTCTGCCGTTGGAAAATCGCCGCATTGAGCTTCGCTGCTGGCGCTACGACGTGAAAGGCGTACGGGGTTTTGAAGTGCCGGTCTATTTTCTTGACGCCGATCTTCCCTCGAATGTGGAGTGGGACCGCAATCTCACCGGCGCACTGTATGGCGGCGATTCGTATTACCGCCTGTGCCAGGAAGTTTTATTGGGCATCGGCGGCGTGCGCATGCTCCGCGCTCTGGGATACGAGGACCTCACGCGCTATCACATGAACGAGGGCCACGCCGCTCTGCTTTCGCTGGAATTGCTCGGCGCCGAAGCTTTGAAGGCCGGCCGCACCGCCATCAATGGCGAAGATATCGAGAAAGTTCGCGCAAGGTGTGTCTTCACCACGCACACCCCGGTACCGGCGGGCCATGACCGCTTCCCCATCGAATTTCTCACGCGCATTTTTCCGCTGCAAGCAAAATTCTTCGATCTGAAGGACGCTGCGGTCGCGGATCTTGTCAAACGGTCTCTGCAAACGGAACAGAACTACCCGGACCTGCAAGCGGCGGCGGCGCGCGGCGCGCATCTGAACATGACTTACCTCGCGCTGAGTCTGAGCACTTACGTCAACGGTGTGGCCAAACAGCATGGTGTCACATCGCGCCAGATGTTTCCGGAAGTTCCGATCGAGGCCATCACCAACGGGGTTCATGCAAAAACCTGGACCTCTCCTCCGTATCAGAATCTGTTTGACCGCTACATCGCTCAATGGCGCGAAGACAATTACAGCCTGAGAAGCGCGCTCGGACTTCCTCCCGAAGAAGTCTGGACGGCCCATCTCATCGCCAAGCACGAGCTGCTCGAAGCCGTGCGCACGAAAACGGGCCTCAGTCTGGACGAAGAGGTTTTCACCATCGGCTTTGCTCGCCGGGCCACCGGTTACAAGCGCGCGGATTTGATCCTTTTCGATCTCGACCGTTTGCGGCTGATCGCCAAGAACGCGGGCCATTTTCAAATTATCTATGCCGGCAAAGCGCATCCGAATGACACCGGCGGCAAGGACATCATCCGTCACATTTTCCTGGCGAAGAAGGCGCTTCGGAAAACTGTTCCCGTCGTTTTCTTGGACGAGTACAACCTCGAGCTCGGCGGCAAGATGACTTCTGGAGTGGACCTTTGGCTCAACACGCCGCAGTTTCCTCTCGAAGCCTCCGGCACGAGCGGCATGAAAGCGGCTCTCAACGGAGTTCCCAGCCTGAGTATTCTCGATGGCTGGTGGGCCGAGGGGCACATCGAGGGCGTCACCGGATGGTCCATCGGCGAGCCGAGACGCTCCATGGACCCCGCGGATTCCTCCGCGGATAACGCCAAGGAAGCCGAGTCGCTGTACTGGAAACTGGAAAATGTAATTCTTCCGATGTTCTACAAAGAGCCGCAGCAGTACATCCAGGTCATGCAGCACGCCATCGCCATCAACGGCTCTTTCTTCAACACGCAGCGCATGGTACAGCAGTACATCACGGACGCGTACTTGCGATAGGCCACTAAAAAAATCTTCGGAGCGCGTCCAAGCTCGCGGAAAGAAATTTCGCGAACGCGCGTTTTCTAATTATTCGTCTGCGGGTTGCGGAACCTTTTTGGTGCCGCGTAGTTCTTTTTCCAGGTCGGCGATGTTCCGTTTGGAAAAGTGGTCGAAGAAATCCCAGCTTCCATACTTCTGCTGAATTTGCGGCAACGATGCGTTCACCAGCGCATCGCCGGAAAGTCCGTTCTTGATGGATTGCGCGACGATCCCACGCAAGTCCGTGAGATAGCCGCGAAACTCCGTCACGTCAGCGGCATTGCCTACGTCGCCGTGTCCGGAGACGAACGCGGCCTTCGGCCATTCGGCCGCAAGTTTCGCATCTGTTTCCGCCCACTTGGCAGTGGTGCCGTCGATCAGATTGGGCAGTGTTTTCTTCCAGAAAAGATCTCCGGTGAAGACAACCTGAGCATCTGGAATGATGACGACAGTGTCGCCACCGGTATGGCCGGGGAAATAGCGAACGAGAATTTTTCGCGAGCCTAAATACAAATCGACGGCGGAATCGTAGCCGACGTTGGGGGCGACGAGGCCCGCAATCCAGGATTTCTGTTCGGGCTTGATGCCGGCGCCGAAGAATTTCAGATTTTCCGTGTGAATCCACGCGGGGACATTTTTCTGGGCGACAATGACCGCGCCGGTTTTCGCGAAAACGCCGTTGCCGGTGACGTGATCGAGATGGTAGTGAGTGTTAACGACGAATTTCACGGGCAATTTCGTGAGCTTCTGAATTTCCGCAAGAAGTTGCTCCGCTGCTTTGGCGTCCTGAAAGGTGTCAATAACGGCGACGCCGTCATCGCCGATGACGAATCCGGCGTTCGATCCCGCGCTGCTTTTGGGCTTGTCGATAGCCGCGTAGACGTTGTTGCCGAGAGGCTTTAGCGTGAAAAACGAAGACTCGGCGGTGGACTTTTCTTGCGCGTGGCTGGAGCACGCGAGCATCGCGAAGAGCAGAGACAACAGAATTGTTTTGCGCATGGCTGCCTATCCTATCGCAATTAGGTTGCGGTGCAAGCGGGATCGCGGTGGACGGCAGCAAGAGGAGGTAGGAAAAAGATCAACGCAGAGTTCGCGGAGAAATCGAGGATGGGCGAGACTTGGGATAGAGAAGCGCTGATTTTCGCAAGGATGACTCTGCGGTCAGCGAAGGCGGTTCTTGTAGAGGGCCATTCCGACGGCGGCATCCATCCCGACTTTTTCGAGCGAGGAGATTTCGCGGCGGGTCTGTATTCCGCCAGCGGCGATGATGGGATGGTTGGTGGCGGCGCGAAGAGATCGAAACCATTTCAGATTCACGCCGGACAGGGTGCCCTCGCGGTCGACATCGGTGCAAAAGAAAGCGGCACAGAAGGCTTCCAGAGTGGGCATGACTTCTTCCGGACGAAGAGAGAGTGTGCGACGCCAGCCATGAATGGCGACGTGGCCGCGGGCGGTGTCGAGAGCGATGACGATTTTGTTGCGCGAGATTGTTTTGTTGAGCGACCGCAGGAAACGCATGTTGATTTTTCCGTCGCGGAAGGCAGCACTGCCGATGATGATCTGGTCCGCACCCCACGCGGCGATTTCCCGGGCGCGAGCGATGGTGCGAATGCCGCCGCCCACACGAACTTTCAATTTGTAGCGCCTCCGCGCGAGGCGGCAGAGTTCGCGTGCTAGGGCGTTGTTGTCGCCGCTTCCGATGGCGGCGTCCAAATCGATGATATGAAGCCACGGATTGGATTTGAATTTTTCCAGAAGGCCAAAAACATCCACGACGGCAAGCTCCCGCCGTCTTCCGTGGACCAACTGAACAGCCTGGCCGCCTTGCAGGTCGATGCAGGGAATCAGCATGGCAAGCGGACCGCGATCTTCTGGGCGGCCAAATACTTCTTCAGTTCACGGATGGATTGCACGCCGTCATGAAAGATGGAAGCGGCGAGAGCTGCGTCGGCAGCGCCTTCGGAAAATATCTGCGCGAAATGCTCGGGAAGTTTGGCGCCACCGGAAGCGATGACGGGAACGGAGACAGCGTGGGAGATCGCAGCGGTGAGAGGGACATCGAAACCAAGCTGAGTGCCGTCGCGGTCGACGGAAGTGAGAAGAATCTCACCGGCGCCGCTGGCAATACCAAGCTTTGCCCACAGGATGGCGTCGAGATCCGCAGATTCGCGGCCGCCGCGGACCATAACGTTCCAGCGATGGTTTGCGCGCTTGGCGTCTATCGCGAGGACGACAGCTTGCGCGCCGAATTCGCGTGAGAGATCGGAAATCAGATCGGGGCGCTCGACGGCGGCGGTGTTCACGGTCACTTTGTCGGCACCGGCGCGGATGACGGTGCGCGCGTCATCAAGTGAACGGATTCCGCCGCCGGCGGTGAGAGGTATGGCGAGCTCGGCGGCGACGCGGCGGATGATTTCGATGAACGTGGGGCGGCGATCGCGGGACGCGGCGATGTCGAGAACGACGAGTTCGTCGGCTCCTTCGGCGTTGTAGCGTGCGGCGAGGGCGACAGGGTCGCCTGCGTCCCGGAGGCCGACAAAGTTGACGCCTTTGACGACGCGTGCGCCGTCGGTGTCAAGGCAGGGAATAATGCGGTGGGCGAGGGTCATGAGTTGCGCCTGGGACGGAAGAAAAAGCAGATTCCTCGCTCCGCTCGGAATGACAGATTTCCAAGTTGGGTGCTTCGCTCTGCTCGGAATGACATTCCGCCCTGTGGAAGTCTTTTTTGCATCAGCGGCAACCTGCCAGAAAAGTCTGGAGCAGTCTCGCGCCTGGATCGCCGCTTTTTTCGGGATGAAATTGAACGGCGTAAATGTTTTTTTGTTCGATGACGGCGACGAAGTCCATGCCATATTTGCAGACGGCCACGGCTTCGCCGTTGGGCTGGGTTGCGGCAAAGGAGTGAGCGAAATAAAAGAATGAATCGGGCGGGACGCCTCCGAGCAGGCGAGAGGGTCGCGTGACCTTCAGTTGATTCCAGCCCATGTGGGGAAGCTTTAGAGTCGAGGGAAGGGAGCACACACGGCCGGGGAGAAGATTCAAGCCTAGCAGTTCCGGCGCTTCTTCGCTGGATTTGTAAAGTGCCTGCAGGCCAAGGCAAATGCCGAGGAATGGGACACCGCGATGAAGGGCATCGACGAGAGCGTAGCGCAGATTTTTCTGGTCGAGGGCGCGGATCAAAGCGGAGTAGTGGCCGACGCCCGGAAGAATGATGGCTTCGGCATTGGCGATGCATTCGGCAGAGTTGGAACGCAGAGGCTCGGCGCCTAGACGGCGCAAAGCGCGGTCAACGCTGGTGACGTTGCCTGCACCGTAGTCGAGCAGAGTAATTTTCATAGCAGACCTTTCGTGCTGGGAAGAACGCGGCGGAGACGTTTGTCGCGGGAGACAGCGAAACGGAGCGCGCGGGCGAAGGCTTTGAAGAGTGCTTCGATCTGATGATGGGGCGAGCGGCCATAGAGGGCGCGGAGGTGGACGTTGGCGCGCGCGGCTTGTGCAAAGCCCTGGAAAAAATCCTCGGCGAGTTCGCTTTGAAAATCTCCGACGCGTTTCGCGCAAATTCTTGCGTGGACTATGCAATAAGGGCGGCCGCTGAAATCGACGGCGGCGGCGGCGAGCGTTTCGTCCATAGGCATTAGGAAGTAACCGGCACGCAGAATGCCGCGCTTGGAGCCGAGCGCGCCGAGGACGGCTTCCCCAAGGACGATCCCGACGTCCTCGACGGTATGATGCTGATCGACGTCGAGATCGCCTTCTGCGGTGATTTGCAGGTCGAAAGCGCCGTGGCGCGCGACCAGATCGAGCATGTGGTCGAAAAAACGGATGCCGGTGGAGATGCGAGACTTGCCGCGACCATCGAGAGTCAGCTTGAGGCGGATATCGGTTTCTTTTGTCTTGCGGTGAATTGTGGCTGTGCGGGGCATGATCGTGGTCCTCAGCGATAACGCTTGATGAGTTTCAGCAGGCGCACCATCTCTCTTTGTGTGCCGATGGTAACTCGCACGTGGCCGGGACCTATGTCTTTCGAGCGATCGCGAAGCAGAATGCCGTGTTTTTGCAATTGTGAACACATTTCCGAGCTGCCGGGACCGAAATCGGCGAGAAGGAAATTCCCGGCGCTCGGATATGTTATTAAGCTGAGTTTGTGAAGCTCCTTTTCGAACCACGCGCGCGTGCGCAGGATATTTTTCACATAGAGCTTCATCGTCCTGGAATCGTTTACGGCCGCTTCCGCCGCGGCGAGAGCGGCGACGTTGACGGGGAAGGGAGCTGAGGCGCGGCGAAGGATGGCCAGAGACTCGGCGCAAGCTATGACTGCGCCGAGCCGAAGGCCCGCGAGACCGGCGGCTTTCGAAAATGTTCGAGCCACAAAAAGCTGCGGGTGCTTCTTAATCCAAGGTACGACCGTGAGCCCGGAAAACTCGGCGTAAGCTTCGTCGACCACGACAGCGGTGTGCGTGGCGGCTTTCAAAATCGTTTCGATCGTTTCCTTTTGCAGCAGAGTGCCAGTGGGATTGTTGGGATTGCAGACGAAGAGGACGCGAGGGCGCTGCGCGAGCGATTGCAGGACACCATCGAGAGGAAATTCCATGCTGGAGCTGTAGTGGTGAGCTTCGATTTTCGCGCCCGCAACTTCACCCCAGTAGCGGTACATCGGGAAGGTCGGTTCGCAGATAAGCGCGGTGCTGCCCGAGTCGACAAAGGCATCGAAGAAAAGCCGGAGCGCATCATCGCCGCCGTTGGTTAGAAGGAGTTCTTCAGGGGCTACCTGAAAATGGCGCGCAAGGCGGCGAGCGCCACGCTCGTATTCGGGATACATGGAAAGAAGCTGGGGCGTGAGTTTGGCGAGCGCGCGTTGCACTTTCGACGAGCAGCCGGCGGTGTTCTCGTTGAAATCGAGGCGAAGTTTGGCGGCGCGGCCCTCGCCCGGCGGTTCATAGGTGCGACGATCGAGAATGGCCTGGCGTGTTGGGAGCTGGGGCTTCATCGGCGAATCCTCACGGCGTTGCGATGCGCGAGCAGGCCCTCGGATTCTGCCAGAGTTTCGGCGGAATGGGCGAGACGCCGAAAGCCGTTGTACGAAATGGCCTGGACGCTGATGCACTTTACAAAATCGGCCGCCGAAAGGCCGCCGCGCATGCGGGCCCATCCACCGGTGGGAAGAACGTGGTTGCTGCCGCTGATGTAGTCGCCGAGCGGCTGCGCGCTCCGTGGGCCGAGAAAGATCGTGCCAGCGGCGGAGATTTTTTCGAGCAGGGGATTCGCTCCGTCCGGAAGGCTCAAGTGCTCCGGGGCGAAACGATTGCAAAAATCGCAAGCGGCATCGAGCGAAGGGGCCAACAGAATCGCGCCCGTTTTTCGGATGGAGAAGTGCGCGGGATTGCCTCGGGGAAACTCCGCCAGCTGCGAGTGAACTTCTTTCTGGACGGCGCGGGCGAGCTTGAGGCTCGGCGTTATGAGAAAACTTCCAGCGTCGGGAGCGTGCTCGGCTTGGGCGAGAAGATCGGCGGCGACCCATTTTGCGTTGCCTCGTTCCGAGAGAACGATGGCCTCCGTGGGGCCCGCGGGAAGATCGATGGCGCAATCGCTGCTGACGATTTGTTTGGCGGCGGTGACGAAGCGGTTGCCGGGGCCAAAGATTTTATCAACGCGAGGAATGGATTTCGTGCCGTACGCGAGGGCGGCAATGGCTTGCGCGCCGCCAACGCGGGCGAGGCGTGTGACGCCGAGGAGAGCGGCGGCCGCGAGAAGATCGGAGTTGGGCTTTGGACAGACAACGGTGATGTTTCGGACGCCAGCGACCTGGGCCGGAACGACAGTCATGAGGAGCGTAGAGACGAGAGCGAAGCGGCCACCGGGAATGTAGCAGCCGATAGAATCAATGGGGCGCACCAGCTGAGAGACGGTGACGCCAGGCTCGACGGTGATGGACGACGGGCGCGGCAACTGCTTTTCGGCGACGCGGCGAATATTCTTTTCTGCGTGGCGGACGGCGCGGAGAAGCTCCATGCCGACCTGCTTGCGGGCGGAGTCGATTTCGCGCTGGGAAACCCAAACGCTGGTGCGGCGAAAGTCAATGCCATCGAATCGTTTGGCGTAGGCAAAGAGCGCGGAATCGCCGCGCTTGCGAACCTCGGCGACGATTTGTGCGGCGATGGATTCGGCTTCGCGAACGCGTTCGTGGCGGACGCGGAGCAGTTTTTTTTCGACTGTAGGAATGAGTTTCAGGATGCGCATCAGAGGACGATCTTATTTAAAGGATATTCGACGATGCCCTGGGCCCTGGCAGCTTTCAATTTCGGAAGAATCTGGCGAACGACGGCATCTTCGACGATGGTGTTGATGGCGACCCATTCCGGATCGCTCAGCGCCGAGATAGTTGGTTTTTTCAGCGCGGGCAAAACGCCGAGAACTGCGGAGAGATCGTCGCGGTGGACGTTGAGGAGGAGTCCGACCTTGCTGGTGGCCGCGATAGCTCCCTGTAGCATGAGGATGAGGTTGTCAGCTTTTTCGCGTTTTGCGGGATCGGCGGCAGCGGCGCGATCCATGATAAACACAGTAGAGGATTCGAGGACGGTGTCCATGACGCGAAGACGATTGGCGCGGAGGGAAGAGCCGGTTTCGGTGACTTCGACAATGGCGTCGGCGAGCTGTGGAACTTTTACTTCGGTGGCGCCCCAGGAAAACTCCACGCGCGCTTTGACTCCGTTTCGAGCGAGATAGCTCTGCGTAATCTGGACGACTTCGGTGGCGATCGTCTTGCCTTCGAGGTCGCGGACATTGCGCATTGTGGAATCTTCCGGAACGGCGAGGACCCAGCGAACGCGGGCGAGGCGTTGCTTGGCATAGACGAGTTCCGAAAGTTCGTCAACGGCTGCGCCCGTCTCGACGACCCAATCGTGACCGGTGATGCCGGCGTCGAGAGCGCCGGATTCGACATAGCGTGCCATTTCCTGTGCGCGGACCATCAGGCATTCGATTTCGGGATCGTCTATGGTGGGAACGTAACTGCGCGAACTGAGCGTGATTTTCCAGCCGGCCCGCGCAAAAAGTTCGAGAGTAGCGTCCTGCAAACTGCCCTTGGGAATACCGAGCTTGAGGCGGCTCATGCCTGTTTCTCCCGGCCGTAGACGGATTGGGGCGCGAAGGTGGGCTCCTCAGTGATTTTGACGCTGGCATCGGTTTCCAACCGGCGGAAAAAGCAGCTGCGATAGCCTTCATGGCAGACGCCGGGACCGACGGCGTCCACGCGGACGAGAAGGGCATCGGCGTCGCAATCGACGCGGATCTCGCGCACCTTGAGGACGTGGCCACTTGATTCGCCCTTCTTCCAGAGCTTGTTGCGGGAGCGGCTGAAGAAAACTGCTTCCCCGGTGCGCTGCGTCTCGCGAAGCGAGGCGGAATTCATGAAGCCAAGCATGAAGACATCGCCGGATAGATGGTCCTGAATGATGGCGGGAACCAGCCCGCCCGCTTTGTCAAAATCGATCTGCATGCCGCCTCCCGAACGAATAATGACTGAAATACGAATCCCGACCGAAGGAAACCGTACGTAAAACAAAAAACCCGCTGGGCTTACTGCGCCAGCGGGCCAATGAGTGCGTTGTACTTTGAAACTCTATGCACACCTCATCGGGCGCGGCGTGTGGCCGTGATGATGATGGTGACGATGCGCCCGAGAGTTCATAGTATAAAAATAAAGAAAATCGCAGCGAGAGTCAACCGGGGTTTTTCGAAAGAGAAGGCGACGCAGGGAAGGAGGGGAAACTTCAGCTACGGCTGCCCTTAGTTTGCGGACTCGAGGCGTTGAAGTTCATGCCCATTTGCAAGTGCACAGCGACGCCCGTTTTGCCGTTCCCGAGTTTTTCGACGCGAACGACTTGGGCGACGTACTCGCAGTTCAAAGGATCGTGCGGGGAAGAATAGGGGAATGTGACGAAGACGCGCATTCCGGGATAGTAGGAGTGCAGCCGGGAGGTGAAATAGATGCCGCTCTTTGACGCGTTGACGCTGACGGGCAGGTCCTCGAAGTGGTCGTCGCGAGGTTCCGAGGGACGCACGCGGACGGGCCGGGCAATTTTGGCTCTCCGGCCAGCGCGCTTCTCCTTGATTTGTTTTTCGAGCTTTTCTGGCATGGAGGTTTTCAAGCTAGAATCCTAGTGTAGCCGAGAGATTTCACAAACCGGGGCGAATCGTCGTGGGACTGCGGCGAATCTGATACCTAGGAATGCATGTCAAAGACCAAATATCGAGCAGAGCTTAGGAGAAGCATGGACGAGAAAATTCGGAAAGATGAGGCGGTTTGGAAGAAGCAACTCACGTCGAATCAATACTTTGTGACCCGTCAAAAGGGGACAGAACCGCCTTTCACAGGCGAGTATGAGGATGAGGACACGCCGGGGGTTTACAAGTGCGTCTGCTGCGGGCAGGCTTTGTTTCGTTCTGATACCAAATACCACTCCGGCTCCGGTTGGCCGAGCTTTTATGCGCCTGCAAGCGAGGAAGCCGTGGAGACGGAGACCGACGCCAGCCATGGGATGACCCGAGTGGAAGTGAGATGCAGCCGGTGCGACGCACACCTGGGGCACGTGTTCGACGACGGACCAAAGCCGACAGGCTTGCGTTATTGCGTCAATTCGGTGGCGCTGGAATTGGACGAAGACTAAAAAGCGCCCCGGCAGGGCCGGAGCGCTTCCTAGATAGTGTGCTCTCAGGAGAGATCTTTGAATTAGGCGGCCGGACAAGTGCAGACGACGAGATCCGCGACAGGATCGCTCTCGCGTTCCCACACGCCAACCAAGAGAACCTTCGTTCCGGAAGGATATTTGAAAACATAATAAATACTTGAACGCCCTTCGACTTCAAAGAAGCCGGGCCGCCGCGGATCTGGCCGCGAAGGCGCACAGGATTGAAGCAGAATGCGAAGCTCAGCAATCTGCTCCTGCGAATGGTTACGCAGGTCTTCCACCAAGGGCGGGTGTTTTGTAATTGTCATCATCATCTTCAATCTCCGCCACACTCAGCTTATCGTCTCCTTCTTCTGTAAAGACGAAAAAACAGGTAAAAAGTTTCATGGACTGCAACTTCTTTTGCGGAATGTTTCGCAAGGGATGGGGAACGGGGCCAAAAGGCTTAAATTTGGCCGGAAATCGTGGAAAATGAATATTTCAGGGGGTGGTCCAAATTGGATGGGGAGAAGGGGCCGCTCCGTTCTCGCCTGGACCAGAGCGTGGGCCGCGAAGGGAGGTGGATGCCTCGCTGGGCAAACGAGAAATTTTCCGAATTACCGAGTGCTACTGTAATAAAACCAACGTTACTATCCACAGCGGTACTTGCGCGAGTGGGGCTTCCTTGCGATAGTGGGTGTAGTGACTCTCGAACAGAAAAGGGATGGCCTCTGTGACAAAAACTTCGACGAACAAATCCCCCAAAAGAGAGAAGACGAATTACGATCGAGACAAACGGAGAAAACATCACCATTATCTGGTGACGGTTTTCTACGCCGACGGCGAAAAATTCGGGCGCGTGTACACGGACAAAGACAAAGCGGATCGCTTCGCGGACCGGCAGAAGAAGTCGCCGGTGGTGAAATCCGCGCGCGTCACGATGGTTTCCTGACGCTTCTGTAGAAAGCCCCCGTGCTTGGCAAGAGGGATGACACGGAATGCTTGTGGCTGCCAGTGCGGGCATGTTATAAAAAGAAGAGTCGTTAAGCGGCCTTAGTATAGTGGTAGTACGGAACCTTGCCAAGGTTCAGGTGTCGGTTCGATTCCGATAGGCCGCTCCATACACTCCAGCCCGCACACTTTCCCTTGTTCGCGTAGAAACAAACCGAAATAGAAGCAGACTGCAGGCTCTCCGATCAATCTCAACCACCTCAAGTCAGGATGCCGCAAATGGCCAATACTTGGCGTTATGATCGAAACATTCAGACGCGTTTCGTTCGACGGAGAACATGGCTCTTCCTTCTCAGGCCGAATTACACCGAGGACTAGCGGGCAATTAAGGTTTGCAGACTGCTTCATTAAGACTGGTACGGTTGGATTCCGGGACAAGGCACGCGCGGAGCGTGGGCCGCACGGTCGATAAAGTTGGAGGAAGATCAGCTCACAGAGGACCAAGTACCAACCTGAAGGACCAGAAGTACTGAAATTGTTTAGATGCTTGACGTAATTCATTCAAGAGTAGTACGCTCGCACGCTAACAAACCCGGGCAAGTCCCCCATGTCTGGTCGAATAGCGGCGAGCTCAAACCCAGCTCTGAGATCGATTGATTCTTTCCCATCGCACGTCCTCACTCAGAAGCGGCTCCAGAGCGCGAAGTCGGCAAGAAGAGGTATGTCAGGCTGAAGCTGTCATGATGATGGTTTTTTCCTAAGCTAGGTTAATGAGGAATTTCAAACTGTCGAAACTGGAACCGAAGTTTAAGTTCTCTTCCAAAATTCTTGGTAAATGAGGATGATTATGCGAAATACCTGCGTGGCACCGGACACAAGCTCATTGAGCCGAGGGTTTACGTTTTTTGCTGCTGCCTTTGGATTGCTGCTAGCGTTTGGATTTGCACGGCCGGCGTTTGGACAAGTTGTAAATGGACTGACCCCCGCGCAGAACTATTTTGTTACAGGTGACTACGTCGTCGGGGGATGGGACTTGACGACGGGAACCATAAGGATTCCGGATACGGTGCAGGCCAGTGCGACCGGCGTGCCCTCTCCAGGCGTGCCCGTGGGCGCTGATATCGTAGCTGCATTCCTCTACTGGGAAACCGTCGAATCAACATCGCAATTGCCGCCCCATCCTGGACAAACAGGAACTTTCAATGGTTTCGCCATAACCGGAAAGATTCTCGGCAACCAAAACGCTCCTACTTCCTGGAGCAATGGTGGCTGCGGGGGGTCAAACGGGGGTGTAAAAACCATAGTAGCCTACCGCTCAGATGTACGGCCGTTTTTGCCCGTCGATCCGACGACTGGGAGAATCCAAGGGAATGGTACATTTCCTCTAAGTCTGGCCGGCGGAGGAAATGGCAACGGGACACCTTTTACACTGGGGGCCAGTTTAGTAATCATTTACCGGGTCCAGTTTTCGCCGTCCCATCCGCTGAACGCAATCGTCCTCTACGACGGCGCCGTTGCCCCAAGCAATCAAACAAATCAGGCGATGATACAGACGATCCAAGGATTCTATCAGCCTGATGGTCTCCATAGGGCTAAGATCACGCACATTGTAGGAGATGGCCAGCCGAATAAGAGTGAGACCGCGCAACTAAACGGCTTAAACCTTCCCTTTCTGTATCCAACCATCTCAACGACCGCAGCGTTCCCCGGGGTCTATAACGGATCCTGGGATAATGCGACGTGGGACGTCAGCAGTTTGGTTAAGGGCGGAGCGAGCGGATTTGACACTACGGCAACCGCATCGGTCACGTCAGCTCAGTCGGGGGGCGGCTGCGTGGATTGGGGCGCGATCATATTCAGCACTACGGTGCAGTCCAGCGACGGCGACGGCCTGCTTGACGTGTGGAAGGCCAACCACGGCTATACGGACCTCCTGACAGGCCAGGCGGTCGCGCTCCCCGGGGCGACAACAGGTCAGCAAGATGTTTTTGTGCAGATCGATTACCTCAGCAACCTTGATGGTCTCGTCCCAAGCGATGCGCCACACTCGCATCTACCGAAGCAGACGGCTCTGGACATGGTGGGAGACACCCTTGCCGCGCGAAACGTGCACATTCATTTCGATGTTGGGCCTAATTATGCGAATAACTGCTCGACGACTTCTCCGTCTACCTGTCCCGACCCTTACATAATCCAGGGCGGCACAGGGGGAAACAAGATTTCTGAAAGTGCCGTGCTTTGCACCGATGCAACGTCGCTGTGCCAGTTTCCAGGCCAGGCGGCAGTCGGCTGGAAAGAAGGCTTGCTGTTCTTCAAGAACCAGCCGCTCAACTATCCCGACGAGATATCGTGTGAGGCTGCTCTGCACGGCCCCTGTATAAGGCGATTTCAGCCCGGCGGAAGAGATAGCAGGCACTATGTGCTGTTCGGCCACTCATTGGGATCGCCTAGAACTTTCTGGTCCACTTTCGGCAGCGCGGTTTCAAACAACTCATTCGCGAAGTTAATTTCGATCGTGAACTCCGGAACGACCGCGAAAGTAACCATTGCAACGCCCCAAGGGCTCCTAAAGCCGGGAGATTGCCCGAATTCGGGCTGTGACGCCAACTCGAAACGTGTAAGCGTGACCGGAGCGATTGGACAACTCGCTCTAAACGGGACGTATTTCTTCACGAATCTCAGCAATTCACTCCCTGACGCAAATGGAGTAACGACTACGACTTTCAACATCGCCACAACAAACACGACCGCGACGTGCACTTTGACACCGTGCGTGGCAGACGGGACCTACAATCTAAGCAATCAGACGCAATTGGCAGTTGCATATGGTGGTCCGACGAGCAGCTCTGGGCATTCGGACCTGGGTGGCGGAGACTCGATGATCACGTTTGGGTTGTGGCCGGTGGACGACGCGCCGGGGTGCCAGACAGATCCTTCAATCACTCTGGCGGTAGGCCAATCGTATTGCAGCAACGAGGTTGGCAGCATCACGGCGGAGGCCGGGACGCTGCTACATGAATTGGGGCATACGTTCATGCTAACGCATGGCGGGACGTTCTTTCCAAATGGTCAAAATATCGACGGCAAACAGGTCAATAGTTCGCCCTTGGATGGTTCACCGGGGCTGCCGAGCTACGGATTGAACTGCAGCCCCAACTTCCTGAGCTCGATGAATTATCTGCACCAAATCCGAGGATTCCCCGATGGAGGAATTGGTTATTCCGGGCAGACGTTGTCGAGTCTGTCTGAACAAGCACTAAACGAAGGGGTGGGGATAGGCACAGATATGTATAGCGGCCTCCCTGCCGACCACTTCACTCGCTGGTACGCGCCTCCCAGTGCGCTGGATATCCAACTCGGCCGTGCTGCCACGCGGCATTGCGACGGCACGCCGAAGTTGGATGCAGCCCAAATGACGAGAGTCGACGGAACCACTTACTCCGCCCCCATCGATTGGAACAACAATGGGAGTACGGCTGACGCTGGTCTGACGCAAGACGTTAATTTCAACAACAATTTCTTCAATACGCCCGCGGGCAGCAACGTGGACGCACCCTTGGCCGGATATAATGACTGGTCAAATCTAGATCTGCGTCAAACGAGCGCCCGAGCCAATACCTTCGGATTTTCCGGAGGAAATTCGTTCGACACAATTGGCGGGAATGCGTTCGACACGATTGGCGGGAACTCATTTGATACTGTTGGCGGAAACGCGTTCGACACGATCGGCGGGAACTCGCTGGATACAGTCGGCGGCAACGCCTTGGATACAGTTGGAGGGAACGCCCTCGATACGGTTGGCGGCAACGAACAAGATGCGGAGACGGCGTGCTCCACTGCCGATCCTCCGACCGGGCTGAACGCAGTTGAGCCATCCAAGGCCCATTTCGTGGTCCTGAGCTGGATGCCGCCTGGAGTGTGCCAGGTCAGACGAAAAGCGGGCTATACGGTCTGGCGCGCTTTGGGTTCGTTCACCACGGTTACAGCTGCGAACAGGACACTGTTCACAGTCATTGGCACCGTGAATGCGCCGTCTACTACTTTCACAGACGGCAATGTGAAGAACAACAACACATATACGTATTTTGTGACGGACATCAACACGCAGGGAGCAGCGAGCGGCGCCTCGAACCTAACGCATATAACTGTAAGCTTCTGAGGAATATTACAGTGGTGCGGGCCGCCCTGACAGGCGGCCCGCTGCATTCTTTACTGACCGAAAACCAATTGACGGGGATCTGGAAGGGTACTCTGGACCGCGAGATCGCCCGTCACGATCCTTCTTGGAGTGTCCCTAACCACGACCAAGCTTGACGGTCTGCGCAACCCGAGGCAAGACAATTCGCGGGTTCGCTCCTACCGCTTGTTTAGCTCATCAATGCGTTTCTTGGCGTTTTCGAGCATTGCCCCGCCGTCCCCTTTTTCTTGGATGGACACGAATTTCCAGTAGGAATTGGCGGCCCCGGAACTGCGAAGTCCCTCCTCCGTGCGACCGAGATAGTAATAGACCGGCGGGATGTACGCATACGTGGGCACGAAATCAAACAAATCCAGGGATTCGCCGCGTCGCGCAATACATTGGTCGAATTCGGAGTCCGCTTCAACGAAAGAGTCCGTTTCCAGATAGGCTTTGCCGAGATCGAAATGTCCAATCCAGCTATCAAGCAACTTATTGGCTTCGCTGAACAACGCAATCGCTTTGCGAGGGTCTTTATCCTGAAGGGCTGCTTCGCCCTCAATCAATTTAGCGTAGGCCTGAGGCTCGGGCTGCGACTCGGCGGCGAGCGTGGCAGCCAGAGAGCGTGCTTTGGCGGTTTCGCCGGCGGCTGCGTAGACGCGCGCCGTCAGAAAACGAGTCGAGATCGATTTGCTATTGGCCAGGGCCTTGTCCAACGCAGCTAATGCGGCCGCTTTCTGGTTTCGCAAAACCAGGGCATTCCCAAGCAAGGCCAAGTCAGCGGCCGCAGAGTCGGTACGGCCGGCTTTTACGTCGACCGCCGCGCCGCGCTGCAGCAATTCCACGGCTTCGCCAAGACGTCCTTCGTAAAGGGCGATGTCCGCCAGTCCACTCGCAGCAGAGGACTCTCCGACATTGCTGACCGTCTCCAACTGTTGATAAGTTTTGATCGCCTCGGCTATCTGGCCCTGCCCGACCTGGGCATACGCGAGACCACGATACGCCTTTTCGTATGAAGGGTTGACCTCCAAGACTTTCCTCGCCTCCCGCTCAGCCGCAGGGAAATCACCCATGTACGAAAGGGATAACGCAAGATTCGCACGGGAGGGCTGATTCTGGGGCAGGATCTCCAGAGAGCGCTGCAGCTCCTCGACAACTTTTGGCAGGTTGTGCAGGTTTTCGTAACAATAAGTTATGTTTATATGACCGGCGAGATCTGCCGGGTACTGCTTTACGAGATCATTATATTCATCGACGCATTTTCCCCAGTTCCGGGTCCTGAGGTAATACATGGCCCGGCTGCGGTAGCGCTCGCGTTCAGTCATGCGATCCACGTGTTCCATCGCGAGCTTGATATACTTTGTCGCATCTTCCACACGCCCCAGGTTTCCTGCAATCGCGGCCATAGCGGCGTAGGCACGTGCGAAGCTCGGGTCCAGCTCCGAAGCCTTGGAGAATGAGCCCAATGCGTCTTCCATCTTCCCAGCGAATTGCTGTTCCACTCCAATACCATACTGGTGCACCGCTTCCAGATTGCCGGCGGCGAAGCTTCCTTGCGTGGCCACCAACTGCACCGATTCGGGCGTAGAGTCGCCGAGCGCTTTGCGAATGGGGGCGACCAACTTGGGCACGTCGAGCAAGAGTTCGTCCTTGCTGGCCGCACTTACTTCCGAAGTCGCGATGGAATTGCCAGTCCTGGAGTCCAACGCTTCCACAGACAGCTTGTAGCCGTCGCCCCGGCGACTGAGCGAGCCAGTGACGACCGCAGCGACCCCCTGACCGACCGCAACCAGCCGAGCCGACTGCTCGTCGAGTTTGGCCGTGGGCTGGGGAAGTTGGCTGGCAAGCTTGCGTGCGCTGCCACGGCTGAAGGCATTGATAAAGCTTGCCCCCTCGAGCGCGACATTGAACATAGGTTCCAAGGTATCGTCGAAGATCGGATCGCCGGTCTCATTTCTGAGGTCCGCTACGAGAACGCTCACAGGGGGATGAGCAGCTTTGGGCTTAGTTGTGCGAATCAAGCGGAGCGTAATCATCGTTGCAACGAGCAATAAGCCGAGGGCTGCGGATGCCCACTTCCAATAAGCCGAAATGCCCTTCGCGGGTAAATAAACGGTTGAGCCGCCCGACGTCGGTCCCAACCAAAGTTCCAATTGCTGGACCATTTCACGGGCACTCGAGATGCGATCCTCCGGTTCGATCTCGAGAGAGCGCATGACAATGTCGTTGAGTGGCTTGGGAACGCCAGCATCGACCTCAATGGGTGGTTTTGGCTTTTCCTGCAGACGTTTCCACAAGGTTCCCAACGCGGCGTCCGAGGGATAAGGTGACTTGCCGGTGAGAAGCTCGTAGAAAATAACCCCGAGAGAGAAAAGATCGGAACGCTCCGTGAGTTTCTCGCCGCGAGCCTGTTCCGGAGACATATATTCAGGCGTGCCGATGAGCGAGCCTGTTTGCGTCATACCAGGCAGATGGGCGGAGCGCGCAATGCCAAAGTCCATCACATAAACGCGACCATCCGAAGTCACCATGATGTTTTGAGGCTTCAGGTCGCGGTGAATCACGCCTTCTGAGTGAGCGGCTTCCAGAGCGCGGCAGATCTGCAACATGATGCGGGCGGCTTGTTCGGGCGGTAATTTGCCTCTCTCCAACAACAAAGCCCGAAGGTCCTGGCCCTCGACGAAATCCATGGTGATGAACTTGACTCCGTCGGACTGGCCCAGATCGAAAATGCGGATGACATTTTTGTGAGTTACCTGGCGGGCAAGAATCAATTCCTGCTTGAAACGCCGAAGAATTTCGGGGTTCTTGGCAAGATCCGGACGGATGAGTTTGAGAGCGACAACGCGGTCGAGTTCGGTATCGCGCGCTTTGTAGACTGAACCCATGCCGCCTCGGCCAAGCAATTGGAGGATTTCGTAGCGCCCGGCTAAGACGGTTCCCAGCTCGAGATCTTCGACAACGGGTGCGATTCCTGTTGGCTGCGGAGTGACTTCGACAGACCACGATCCCGGCGTGCGACCATCATTTAAGGTTTCCTGTCCAAATGCACCGGGAAGTGGTGTATGACATTTTCCACAGTGCGATAATTCGTCTGGATTTTTAGTGGCGCAGACTGGGCATTCCATGGGCTTGCTGCTTGGCTCCGAACAAACTCTATTATGACCCCAGCGGAGTCCAATGCAAATAGACGTGCCAAACACACGTGGCTTATCTGTACTTCCAACTGACGTTATATCCTAAGTTTTCAAGTTCGACGCGCAAGGCCGTCGCTGCGTTCTCGACCAAGCGAGTAGGCTTCTCAGTCTCCGAGTTTTTCGAAACAACATTTTGGATGAGGATTGGCAATGATGATTCGGCTTCTACAAGTTCGAGCGGTAACGTCCGCCCTGGGAAATCTTGTCAGATTAGCTTTGTCCCGCGGGGTCGCGAGTCGATTTGCGCCAGCGGTAGAAGAATGGAACGCCTGCCAAAATGACCAGCATGCCAAGCGAGGAACGCACGGGGCGGATCATCCACAGATTCACGGTAAGGGCGACCGCCGCGAGTAAGAAGATGAGCGGCGTCCATGGATAGCCCCAGGCACGGTAGGGTCGGGAGAGACTGGGCTCCTTCCTGCGCAAACGAAGCAGCGCAATCGCTGTCAACGCGAAGAAAATCCACACCGCGAAAACGAAAAGGGAATAGAGCTCTTCGTAGGTTCCGCTCAAGGCGAGTAGCGCCCCGATCGAACCGAGAAAGAGAAGCGAACCGCTGGGCGTGCGGAAAGAAGGGTGCATGCGCAAGGCGAATTTGAAGAAGACGCCGTCGCGGGCCATGGCGTAGGGAATGCGGGCTCCGGTAAGGACGACGACATGGAGGGCTCCAAGGGCGGAAATGGCCATGGCTATGGTCAGCCAGGTTGCTCCGCGCGAACCGGCTAGAGCCTGTACAACAGCAGAGGCAACGTGCTGAGATTGCGTGATGGTTTCGAACGGTAACACTCGGAAGTAGACAACGTTCGCGAGGAAGTAAAGACTGCCGACGGTGAGCAGTCCCAGGATGATGGCACGCGGAATGTTCTTTTGAGGATGTAGGATTTCCTCGCCCAGATCGCCGAGGTCGTTGAAACCGTTGTAAGCCCACATGGCGGGGACCAGGGCGGTAAGCAGAGCACCGATTGTTCCCAGGCCAAGCGGGGCGACGAGTGGCGCGGCCGCTACGGCATGTTGCTTGCCGAATAGAATACCTGCCACAACGATGACAAGGATCGCTCCGATCTTCAGAGAAGTCAGCAACACCTGGATGCCGCCGCCCAAGCGAACGCTCAAATAATTGATTGCAGTGACGGCCAGGACCACAATTGCCGCGAGTGGTTGGGCCACGGTGAAGGTGAAGGGGTATCGCCCGATGTGGCTTGTAAACAAGGGAGCGGCTACCGCCGGAAAAAGGAATCCGAGGAAGCGCAGAAATCCTGCGGCCAGGGTGGCCATAGAAACGGGACGTTCAAGAAATGAACTCATCCAGCCGAAGAGAAATCCCCAGAGCGGCCCCAGGCCGCGATTAAGGTACACATAGGGGCCGCCGGCGTGAGGGAACGCGGCACCAAATTCGGCATAGCAGAACGCGCCGAACAGCACGATGATGCCGCCAAGGAGCCAGGCTGCGAACACCAATGCAGCTGAGCCGACAGCGCGGGCCATGTCGCTGGTGACGAGAAAAATACCCGTACCGATTGTGTCGCCGATGACGATGGCGGTCGCGGACAAGAGGCCAAGGCCACGGATCAGGTCCGAAGATTGAGGAAGAGAGGCTGCGTCAGGACGCTCGGGGAGCATGGAAGCGCGGAGAGTACTACTCGGCCGGAAGGCGGTCAACCGCTGCGGCGCTAATCGTGAAGATCCATGTCACAGCGCAGTTCGAGGACACGAGTAAATTTTCTCCTGTCCCTTGATTCAGGAACGCACTTACGCGGTATCATCAAAGCGGCCATGGCTGCGCAGAATTACATGCTGAACGAATTTGGCTGGGACCCAAGATATGAAGTGCGCGGGGTCGAAGAAGTGATGACGCCGGCGCTGGTGGTGTATCCAGAGATGATCGCGTCAAATATCGAGCGGACGGTCGAATTGCTCGACGGCGATGCCGACCGCTGGCGTGTGCACATCAAGACGGCCAAGTTGGGCCTCACGCTCCGCATGCTTGTCGAACGGGGAATCCGGAATTTCAAATGCGCAACCACGTTGGAATTACTGACGGCCTGCCAGTGCGGAGCAACGGACATTCTGGTGGCCTATCCGTGTATGGGTGCAAATGCGCGCCGGGTAATGGAGATCGCTGAGGAATTTCCGAAGATACACATTTCCATTTTGGCGGAAAGCAAAGAACAGATTCAGCAATGGCGCGCCAACAGAATGGGAATTTTTCTGGACATAAATCCCGGCATGAACCGCACAGGAATTCAACAAGACCATGCTGACGAAATTGTTGCGTTAGCCAGACAGATCGCCGCGGGCGGCTCGGAGTTCCGCGGGCTTCATTATTATGACGGCCAGTATGGGGCGCTGGAAGAGCCGGAGCGGACCAGGGCGGTCCGCGAGGGCTATGATCGGTTGCTGAGAATCGCAGACGAGCTTGAACTGGGCGGAATGAGAGTGCCGGAAGTGATCACGTCTGGAACGCCTACCTTCCCGTGCTCGCTTTCTTACGCGGGCTTTCGCGGAGGGAGATTCCGTCACCGAACTTCGCCCGGAACAATTGTGTATTGCGACGCGACAAGCCTTGCGCAACTGCCAAGAAACTACGGCTATCGCCCCGCAGTGTTAGTGTTGACGCGCGTAGTGAGCCGGCCTCGCCCAGGTATTGTTACCTGCGACGCGGGGCATAAAGCCGTTTCCGCGGACGCCGGTGTCCCCACATGCGTCGTTGTCGGACATCCGGAACTTACGCCACTTTCGCCGAGCGAAGAGCATCTCCCGATGTCATTCGAGGCGGGCATTTCAGGCCCGCAGCTTGGGCAAGCACTTTATCTATTGCCCCGGCACGTTTGCCCGACGGTCAACAATTTCGATGATGCGCTGCTGGTGCGGAAAGGCGAGATCGAGTCGGTAGAGAGAGTCTCGGCGCGTGGACGTGAGGCGCCTTTGCTCAGGGCAGCCAGCAAAGCTGTTTCGCTCAAAGTTTAAGAGCTTAGTTGCCAAGGAATCCGAAGCGAAGCGCCGTCATGGCACTTATTTGTGGCGGAATCTTTGCAAAATCCGATTCCCGCCAGAACCCGTCGCCGGCTGACGAAGATTTCCTCAGGCTCTCGAATTGCGCGTGATATTCTCATGCCATTCCCGTTAGAATCAGCGCGCTAGTTTGCGGCCTTCATGAAGAAGATCATCGTCGCCGTCGGCAGTACCCGCAAGCCCAAGCTCCGGGCCGTGACGGAGGCTCTGAACTCCTTCGCGTCGAAGCTGATTCCGGATGGGGACTTCGAGGTTGTGGGCGTCGAAGTTGAGAGCGGAGTAAGCTCCACGCCTTCGTCCTCGGAAGAACTGATGCGCGGGGCGCGCCAGCGCGTGGAAGCGCTTGTGCAGATCGCCCGCGAAACTCGCAAGCCATGGCGATATTTTGTCGGACTAGAAGGCGGTCTCGAAGTTTTACAGGATGATCGAAGCCGACGCGTCTTTCTGGAGAGCTGGGCTTACGTGAGCGACGGAACGCAGGGCTTTTACGGGAGGTCTGGCGGCATCGAGCTGCCAGAGGAACTCGCACACGAAGTGCTCGAGCGGGGATTTGACTTGTCCGATGCGATTGATCGATATGCAGGGGCGGTCGGCATTCGCGACGGGCAGGGCGCCTGGGGAGTTCTCTCCTCGGAATTGATTCCGCGGGACGAATCTTTCCGTGTTGCCGTGATCACGGCTTTTGCTCCGTTCTATAATGCGAAGATGTACGGAAGGGCGACAAACGCGGCAAGTTAGACTTTGTGTGGCGATAGTCAGGGGGACTAGCGTGGACATTGTTAAAGGCAACATGGGCTGGATCGAAGTCGTGGTTGGCCCGATGTTTTCCGGCAAAAGCGAGGAGTTAATCCGCAGGCTGCGCCGGGCCGAAATTGCGCGGCAGCGCGTGCAGATCTTCAAGCCCGCGATAGATGAACGCTACGCCGCCAACGAAATCGTCTCCCACTCAGGCCTCGGCATTCCTTCGGATAATGTAACCAAAGCTTCAGAAATCATGGAGAAGCTTTCGCCGCGCACCGAAGTCGTGGGCATTGATGAGGCGCAATTCCTGGGCGAAGAAATCGTCGACGTTTGCACCAAGCTTGCGAATTTGGGCAAGCGCGTGATCGTCGCCGGACTCGACACCGATTACCGGGGCCGGCCCTTCGAGCCCATGCCGCGTCTGCTCGCCATCGCCGAAGAGATCACCAAGTTGCTGGCCATTTGCATGAGGTGCGGCAACCCCGCCGTGCACACACAGCGACTGGTCGAAAGCGAAGAGCTGATCGTCGTGGGCGCGGGCGGGATGTATGAGGCACGCTGCCGACGGTGCTTCGAGCCCAATCCGGCGATGGCTCAAGAGAAAAGAGACGCGGGACCGCAGTTGATGGTCCGTAATCGCGCCGCGAGCAGCAGTGGCAACTGAGCTGCGACCTCATGCTTTCGCGGCCGTTTTTTCAGCCATGTACCCCTCTTCGCTTGAGCTTGCCGGGTGATTCCTGCAAACTGTCTCGACAGACGGCACCCCAATTTCATCTAACGGACTCCAATGATCATCGAATCCAAGGCCCCGACCCGCGTTGACTTCGCCGGAAGCACCCTCGACATCTGGCCTCTGTATCTGTTTCATCCGGGGTCGGTGACACTGAACGCGGCGATTTCCCGGTACGCTTCCTGCGTGATTCAAACTCACGCGCCCTGGGACGAACGAATCAAGCTCGTCTCCCGCGACATCAAGCGGGAAGAAAGCTTCCCGTCGTTGAGCGCGCTGGTCAAGACCAAGCGCTATCGTTTGCCGCTTCTCGCGGAAATCGTGAAATTTTTCCAGCCGCAGGGCGGCTTCACGCTCACGACGGATTCAGAGGCTCCCAATGGCGCCGGCATCGGCGGGTCGAGCGCAATGGCTGTCGCGATCTGCGCGGCGTTGGACCGGTACACGGGGGCAGGGAAGAGCAAAGTCGATTGGATCCACATCAGCCGCGACGCGGAAGCCATTGTCATCAACGTTCCAACCGGCACGCAGGATCATTATCCGCCCGCGTTCGGCGGAGCCGCCGCCATCGAGCTACCTCCCGGCGGCGAGCATCGCGTCGAGCTGCGCGTTAATCTCGATGAACTGGAGCGCCGCATCGCCGTTTGCTACACGGGCAAGCCGCGCCAGCACGGCATCAACAATTGGGAGGTGTTCAAAGCGCAGATTGGGGGCAATCGCTCGGTGCAGAATAGCCTCGAGCGAATCTCCGAAGTCGCCCAGAAGATGCGCTTCGCGATGGAGAAGCCCGATTGGCACGAAGCCGGGCGCCTCATGCGTGAAGAATGGTCGTTCCGCAGGCGCAATCTGCCGACTATCTCCACTAAGAAGATTGACCGGGTCATCGAGGGCGCGCGACAGAAGGGCGCTCTGGCAGGGAAGGTGTGCGGCGCGGGGGGAGGCGGTTGTGTTGTTCTTCTAATCGAGCCGGATGCGCGCAAGAGCGTGGAAGCCGCCATCGTCGAAGCGGGTGCCGAAGTTCTGCCCGTGACGATAGATCGCCAGGGAGTTCAAGTGATTTCCCGGTAGGTCTGCTGCCTGCCTGCGCCGGGGCTTATTCTTCGTGCCAACTCTCGAGCACTCTCTCTGGCAGGGCTAGTTGATACGAGGTCCCGGTCTCCCAGCCCATTGGGTGGCGGTAGCTGTTTTTCTCATTTCCTGCATCATAGAATCTAGCGGATAATCTGGTTATAGAATAGGATTGCCGGTCAGAGAAGAGGCTGGCTCAAATTTGGCATGGCGACTCGGCTCATTCTCAGTTTGGCACTCTTTTTTGTCACTGACGCGGACGTCCCGCGCATCAACAGCCTTCGTACGCCCGCTCAACCCATCGCAGTGTTTCCCTCCGGAGCCGAGATAGATCTTTTCCCGGATATTCTTGCAGAAGCACCCGACGGACAGGGAAACCCGCAGAATCCGTCGAAGCCTAAAAGCGCAACGCTGCAGGAGTCTTCGAAGCTCGACCTGATTCGATACGTTTCGGGCGAATTCGCCAAGGCCACGAAGTCACTTCCCGCGGGCAAAGAAGGCCTGATTGTTTACGTGGGCAAGCCGCTGAACAGCGACCTATTGGAACGCGCCTTGGCAACGCACGGCGCTGCCGTCAACAATGGCGACAGGGTTCAGATTACCAAGCTGGATTTTCGAGACCACCAAATTATCGTGGACTTGAACGGGGGCGGGCGGGGCAAAAAGCGCCTGCGCGATCGTTTCCATATTGAAATGGGTGGCATTCCGACGGTTACATCGACCACTGAGCAGCAGCAGACAGGGCCGCCTGGATTGCAGCCCGGAGCGGGGAGCACCATCTATTTGGATTTCAGCAAGCCCGTTCCGGATTTGAGCCCGAATGATTTGAAACAGCTTCTCGCGGCATTTCTCGATTTCAGGAGGGAGCGCTCCGCCTCCGTTCAATGGGTGGATACGCTTCCACCCGAGATGAAAAAGGCGATAGCAGAACGCCGGCCTGTGGTAGGCATGGACCGCGAAGAGGTAGTCGCCGCGATCGGCAAGCCCGACCACAAAGTTCGCGAACGGGACCCCGAAGGGAACGACATCGAAGATTGGATCTATGGACAGCCGCCTTCGAAGACCGTTTTCGTCCGCTTCAACGGTGACCGGGTAACCAAGATCAAGCAATATCCAGAGTAGCGGATTTCTTGTCTTTGCAAAGCAGGCTGCTCCGGGACACCGGAGGATGTTCGTTTTCCCACTCCCCTTCCAGGCGTTTGACTTTTCTATTGGCAGCACCTAGCATTTTGGGTTCTACCTTGCGGCTGTTTCTCTGCACAGAGTCCGCCGCAGTTTCTAACAATCCACCGGAGGCAGCATGCCCATCAAGGTTGGTATTAACGGCTTCGGCCGCATCGGCCGCAACATCGTGCGAACGGCCCTCGACGACAAAGGCATCCAATTCGTAGCCGTCAACGACATCACGGACGCGAAAACTCTTGCGCACCTGCTCAAGTACGATTCCATCCTCGGCAATTTGCCGCACAACGTAACTCACACCGAAAATTCCATCTCCGTCGAAGGCAAGGCTTTCAAGGTTTTCAAGGTGAAAGACCCCGCGGAAATCGACTGGGCCAGCGTGGGCGCGGATATCGTGGTGGAATCCACCGGCCTTTTTACCAAGGGTGTCGATGCCAAGAAACACCTTCGCGGCCCGGTCAAGAAGGTGATTATCTCCGCGCCCGCCGACGGCCCGGATGCGACCTTTGTCCTCGGCGTGAACGACAAGACTTACGATCCGGCGAAGCATCACGTCGTTTCGAACGCTTCCTGTACCACCAACTGCCTTGCTCCAGTCGCCAAAGTCTTGCACGACAGCTTCGGGATTCACAGCGGAACGATGACCACAATCCACTCGTACACGAACGACCAGCGTCTTCTCGATTTGCCGCACAAGGATCTCCGCCGCGCCCGCGCTGCCGCCATCAATATGATTCCCAGCTCAACGGGCGCCGCCAAAGCCCTCCATCTCGTGATTCCCGAGCTGAAGGGCAAGCTGGATGGCTACGCGATGCGCGTACCTACACCCAATGTCAGTGTCGTGGACCTCACCGTATTCGTGGAGAAACCCGCTACCGTCGAGGCGGTGAATGGCGCCCTGAAGGCAGCCGCCAACGGTCCCATGAAAGGGATTCTTGGCTACACCGAGGAAGAACTTGTCTCCGCCGATTTCAAAGGAAACTCCAATTCATCTATTGTTGATTCCGGCTACACCAAGGTTGTCGGCGACCGCTGCGTAAAAGTTCTGGCCTGGTACGACAACGAGTGGGGCTATTCTTGCCGATGCCGCGATCTCATCAAATTCATGGCCGGGAAATTCTAGCGCTGCTGGCGCGCGGCAGAGGCAGGGAGGAGTCCCCCTCTCGTCTCGCGGGCGAGCTATAACGAGTCACGAAGCCATGAACAAGCTAACCATCCATGATCTAGAACTCCGCGGCAAAAGGGTTTTCATCCGCGTGGACTTCAACGTTCCGCTAAAGGACGGTGTCGTTACCGACGACACGCGCATTCGCGAAACCGTTCCAACTCTGCGCCTCGCCATTCAAAAAGGCGGACGACTGATCCTTGCTTCGCATCTCGGGCGGCCTAAGGGCGGCGTCAATCCCAAATACTCGCTTTTCCCAGTCGTCAAAAAGCTCGAGGAACTTCTCGACAAGCACGTTCGGTTCGCCTCCGATTGCGTCGGCCTGATTCCCGAATCCAAAAGCAAGACCCTAGGCGACGGCGAAATACTTCTGCTTGAAAACGTGCGTTTCCATCCCGAGGAAGAAAAGAACGACGAGACCTTTTCGAAACAACTGGCCGCCCTTTGCGACGGGCTCTTTATTTGCGACGCCTTCGGCTCCGCGCATCGCGCGCACGCTTCGGTCGTCGGCATCACGCGCTTTGTGAAGGCCTCCGCGGCGGGGTTGCTGATGGAAAAGGAGCTCAACTATCTCGGCAAAGCCCTGACGAATCCTACGCGGCCGTTCGTGGCGATCCTTGGCGGAGCGAAAGTCAGCGACAAAATCGAAGTCGTCGAGAACCTGATGAACGTTGCCGACGCGATGTTGATTGGCGGCGGCATGGCCTACACCTTTTTTAAAGCGCAGGGTCTGCCGATTGGAAAATCGCTCGTCGAAGACGACAAGCTCGACCTCGCCCGCAGGATTCTCGCGGACGCCGAAAAGAAAAACTTCAGGCTGCTACTTCCCGTTGATCACGTCATTGCGCCGGAATTCAATGCCACCGCCCCAGCAACTACGGTCGATATCTCTGCCACGCCGGCTGACCAGATGGGCCTCGACATCGGGCCGCGAACCGTTGCCGCATTCTCGGCGGAAATTGCCAAAGCCAAAACCATCATTTGGAATGGGCCCATGGGCGTGTTCGAAATGCCGGCGTTTGCCAACGGCACGCTCGAAATCGCGAGAGCTGTGGCGGCCTCAACGGGTGCCGGAGCGACGTCCATTGTTGGCGGAGGCGACTCCGTCGCCGCCGTTCACCAATCCGGAGTCGCCGCGCGAATTTCCCACATTTCAACGGGCGGCGGCGCTTCGCTCGAGTTTCTTGCCGGTGCGAAGCTGCCGGGTGTTGAAGCGCTGACGGACAAGCCTGAAGAAAGGGTCGCTAGCGTCATTCCCAAGGCTAGGCGCAGGCGCGTCATTGCGGGAAACTGGAAGCTGTTCAAGACGCAGGCGGAAACCGAAGCGTTTTTCTCGACTTTTTCCGGGCTCGTTTCAGGCATCACGCAGTGCGACATCGTGGTCGCTCCTCCCTTTACGGCCCTTCATTGCGCTGTCCAGGCGACCCGCGGCTCCCAGATTGCCATCGCCGCGCAAGATGTCTTCTGGGAAAAGGAAGGGGCCTTCACGGGCGAAGTCTCTCCGCAAATGCTTGTCGAAGCCGGCTGCCGTTACGTGATTATCGGCCATTCGGAGCGGCGGCAATTCTTCGGCGAGACGGACGAGACCGTGGCAAAAAAAACAAAGTCCGCCCTGGCCGCCGGCCTCACTCCCATTGTGTGCATCGGAGAGATGCTGCACGAGCGGGAGGCGGGCCACGTGGAGCACGTCTGCCGAAACCAATTCCTGAATGGCCCGGGTTCGTTGACCCCCGATGAATTCTCCCGTATTCTGATAGCTTACGAACCAGTCTGGGCCATCGGCACGGGCCGCACGGCCACCCCGGAAATTGCGGCAGACGTTCACCGAATCATCCGCCAATGCGCGGCGCAGAAGTTTTCGTCCGCTCAGGCTGCCGCTTTGAGGATTCTCTACGGCGGCAGCGTCAAGCCCGAGAATATTCAGGGTCTAATGGCGCAGGAAGAGTTGGATGGAGCGCTGGTCGGCGGAGCGAGCCTCGACCCGAAATCGTTCGCGAGCATCATTAGAGATTGCGCAGGGAGATAGAAATGCCAGGTTGGATGAAGTGGACCATAGCACTGTTGATAGGATTCGCGATCATTGTTGTCGGTTTTCGTTGGGCCGGGTGGCTGCTGAGCGGGTTTTTCATCTTGAATTGCCTCGTTCTGATGGTCGTGGTTCTGCTTCAAAGCGGAAAGGCGGCTGATCTCGCCGGAGCCTTTGGCGGGGCGGGAAGCCAGACGGCGTTTGGTCCGCGTGGTGCGGCCACGATTCTTTCGCAGGCCACCACTTGGTGCGCCGTCATGTTCATGGTGTGCGCGTTTGCTCTGGTTGTGCGGGTAGACAAGGCCGTGGAGCAAGGCGGCTCGGTGCTGCAGCAAATCTCAAAGCCTGCTCCCGCGAAGATTCCTGCGCCGGCGCCAGCCACGAATACGCCAGTTCCGCAGAGTTCGACGCCGCCGAGCAGCTCTCCCGCATCAGGCGGTGCGCCAGCATCCTCGCAGCCGGCTGCCCAGCAACCTGCGGGAAAAACTCCGGCGTCCCCGCAACCCGCTCCTTCACAACCGAAGAAGCCCTGAGAAGGCAACAAGCGCTTTTCGCAGGCTGAGGCGACTGGCTTGCGGGGTTGACGCCTCGCGGCTACAATGAAGTTCTCACCTCAGTGCGGTCGTGGCGGAACTGGCAGACGCACCAGCTTGAGGGGCTGGCGGTAGCAATACCGTGGTGGTTCGAATCCACTCGACCGCACCAAAATGTCCAATCCATTCTTCCGTCATTCTTTTCCAATGCGCTCGAGTTGTCTCTGAAGAGAAAGCTTGTCCAGAGTTGCGAGAGGGAGGCAAAGAAAGAGCCCGATCCTGCGGTCGAGCGTCAAATACGCTTCACGAAAAGCGCGCTCGATCTGTTCGGGAGTGCCGGTAACTTGAGCTGGATCGGTAACGCCCCAGTGCGCCGTCATCGGCTGCCCCGGCCAGACAGGGCATACTTCTTTTGCGGCGTTGTCGCAAACCGTGAAGACAAAATCCATTTTCGGCGCTGCGGGTTTAGCAAACTCGCCCCAGTCCTTGCTGCGCAGCCCTTTGGTCGGCAACTGTGCCAGTTCAAGCTGGTGCAGCGCCTCCGGCCGGACGAAACCAGAAGCGTGGCTTCCCGCGCTGTGAGCTGCAAAGGTCGGAAGTCCCTTTTGATTGAGAATCGCCTCCGCCATGATGGAGCGAGCCGAATTCCCCGTGCAAAGGAACAATACGTTATAGCGTGCCTGCATTTTCGGCCGCCTGATCTGGGATAAGCAGAACTGAATTTCCTAGTTACAACATGCCGGGCCGCAGCAAGCCCCACTAGTCTTCCCGGGGACCGGCTTCACAGCGCGCACGAAGGCGCTCATGAACTTCCCATCAACGTGTTGCGCGAGCGCATCTACATCCAGTCCTTTTTCCGAGAGGAACTGTCTTGCATCTTCGACATGATATACGCGCGTAGGTTCGACCTCGATTCCTTCGAATCCTGCCGCAGCCAGTTTGCTTCTGTATTCACTTTCTTCCAGCGCGCCAGCGACGCAACCGACCCACAGGAGGATACTTCGCCGAATCTCGGGAGAAATCTCGCCACGCGTGACCACATCCGACACAGCGAAGCGTCCGCCCGGCTTCAGCACTCGGAAGGCTTCGCGCAGAACGCCGTCTTTGTCGGCGGAAAGATTGATCACGCAATTCGAAATGATCACATCCACCGAATTATCGGGAAGAGGGATATGTTCGATTTCTCCCTTCAGGAACTCGACGTTTTCCGCTCCGGCTTTGCGCCTATTCTCGTTCGCCAGCGCAAGCATTTCGTCCGTCATATCCAGGCCATACGCTTTGCCAGTTGGTCCCACCCGCCGCGCTGAAAGCAAAACGTCAATCCCGCCCCCTGAACCGAGATCTAGAACAGTTTCTCCGGCGTTCAATTTCGCGAGAGCCGTCGGATTGCCGCATCCCAACGAGGCCTGCAGCGCTTTCTCCGGTATTTGCTCCGCCTGCGCGTCGTCATACAGATTCGAGGTGATGGGGTCGCACCCTGAGACGCCAGCGGGTGCCGCTCCGCAGCAGGAGCTTCCACCCGACCCCGCACGAAGCGCCGCTTGGCCATATTTCTCTTTCACAATTTCCTTGATCAATGCGCTTTCCACATTTGTGCGATCCATCTCGTCCTCCAGTCTAGCTTCTTGAGCAAAACCTTTGTGCAAGCCGATTCGCGCGAGCGCCTCTTGCCCGCCCGGGTGTTTACCGGCAAATTTCAATGATGTCTCGCGGTTTCAACGCCTTGTTTCGCGTGCAGCATTCCGAATAGAGAAACTGCATCAGCTTCTGCAGAGCCTCCGTGTTCGCCGTGTACCGCAAAAAAGTGCTTTCGCGCTTCACCTGGACCAGATTTTCATTCTTCAGCTTGTCCAGATGGTGGGAAAGCGTTGAGTTAGGGATTTCCATTTCTTCTTGAATGTCGCCGACAACCAGACCTTCGGGGTGTGCGGACAGTAATAATTGCATGATGCGCAGGCGAGGTTCCGTGCCCATGGCCGACATCATGTCTGCGTACCTAGCGACCTCTTCCGCGCTGTTCCTGCTTGCGGGGATTGTCATATTTCCATATTTGCAGAAATACGGAGGCGTGTCAAGTTTGTTCTTCCACCTTTCCGCTCTCGCCCCTCTCGCCGGGCTCTTCCCCTCACTTGCGCGCTCTTTTTCCTGAGCTTAGACTCAGAATCAACGACGGAGAGGAGGAAAATTATGTTCAAGGGCACTCTTCGTCTGTTTGTCATCGCCGCACTGGTGCTATTGCCTGCCCGTGCGGACGAGGACGCCGTTACAGCCATTCGCGGCACGGTCACGAAGGTCGATGCCGTCACTAAAACCATCGTCGTCGAAGCGGGCGATGGCACCGAGCACACATTTCATTTCGTCGACAAGACCGCCGTCCACGGCGCGCACGCTACGGCCTCCGGAGCGAAAGACGCGTTCCACGGCGTCACGGAGCGCTCGGAGGTTGTCGCTCATTACACTGAGAAGGGCGGGGAAGACACTGCCGTTGAGGTGGACAAGGTTGGAAAGGGTGGCATGCACGCAGTTGACGGCACAGTCACACGCGTCGGCGAGGGTGGCAAGACAGTCGTCGTCAAGGCCGCCGATGGGACGCAAGAAACATTCCACGTGGTCGGCCAGGACACCGCAGCGTCCGCCAAGGAGATCGGCAAGGGCGCCGAGAAATCCACCAAAGTTACGGTGTATTACACGGAGAGCGCGGGCAAGAAGGTCGCTCACTTCTTCCAGAAACTCTAATTCGGTCTCGTTCTTGTCTCCAACTCGCTTCGCCCTCTGCTCCTCTGGAGTCAGAGTGGTATCATCGCCGTCATTATGAGAGCAAAATCGAACGTCGTCGGTGTGCTTGCGTGCACAATCTTGAGCTCTGCGGTCCTTCTGTCGTCCTCTCTCCGGGCACATCCAAGAGCGCCCGCCTCCAAACACGAGACCGTCCTGCATGCCGCGCGCCTTCTCGACATCGAAGCCGGGAAAATCATCTCCCCCGGGGAACTTCTCGTCGAGGATGACCGAATCGTCGAGGCCGGCTCCACAGTCAGGCATCCGGCTGGAGCGGAAATTCTCGATCTCGGTGATACCACGCTTTTGCCCGGTCTGATCGACGTGCACGTGCATCTTTTCCTTCATCCCGGAGCGGAAGATTTGCAAACCGTCGAGGAGTCCGTCCCGCAGCGTACGATCATAGCGACTCTCGCGGCACGAGACGACTTGATGGCCGGCTTCACCGCCGAACGCGACATGGGCACCGAAGGTGCCGGGTCCGCCGATACCGCCGTTCGCAACGCCATCAATCGCGGCGCCATTCCCGGACCGCGCCTGCGCATAAGCGGCAACGCCATCGACATTCTCGGAGGGCACGAAGACGCCATCCGTTACAATCCGGAGCAGCGCGTTCTCTCCAATGCCACCTACGCCAACAGCGCCGCCGAACTAGTGGCCGTTATTCGCCAGCAATTCAAGGAAGGCGCCGACTTCATCAAAATGTACGAGACCGGTCCCGATTCGTTTCGCGACGGGCGTTTTTCCACGCCTTTTCAATACACCGAAGCGGAATTGCGCGCCGCGGTCGAGGAGGCCGCGCGCGTCGGGAAACGCGTAGCGGTGCACGCGACCGGTGAACCGGGAACTCTGTACGCTGCGAAAGCCGGCGTCGTCTCCATCGACCATGCCGACCAACTCAGCGACGAGACCATGCGTATCATGCGGGAGAAGCAGATCTTCGCTGTGCCTACATTCGCCATCGCGGAATATTTCGCGGAGCATGCCGCGTCTCCGGCGCAAGCCGAGCGCGAACACAAGATGCTCGACTTTCATGCCGAGGAGTTTCGCAGGCAGCTTGCAGCCGGAGTGCCGATGGCTGTCGGCTCGGATGTCGGCCCATTTCCGCATGGGACGCAGGCGCGTGAACTCTATCTCATGGTGAAGTACGGCATGGGCCCCCTCGACGCCCTTCGAGCGGATCTATTGAATGGCGCAAAGCTTCTCGGCTGGCAGGGACATATCGGCGCGCTCAAGCCCGGCTACCTCGCGGATATCATTGCTGTTCCCGGCAACCCGCTCACTGACATAACGGTTCTTGAAAAGGTCAGCTTTGTGATGAAAGGCGGCGTCGTCTATCGGCGAGAACGGTAGGTACGAGATTGTCCGGAGCTTGGGGCGAAGCTGGAGGGAAAATGCAACCGTGGGAATTTCGCCCAAATCGACCGGTCATTGAGTTTCTAGCTAGGTTTTTTCTCACGTGCTGGAAGAGAATCTCTTATCGAGGCATACTTGTCACAGTCAGATGCTGATCACGAGAGTGCGAAGCAAAGAATGCCGCGATTTTCTAGCCCGCCTCGGATTTGGCCGGCTGGCCTGTTCTTCGAATAACCGCCCGTACGTAGTTCCGATTTATTTCGTGTACGACAGCGAGCGTCTGTACTGCTTCTCGACGCTGGGACAAAAGATTGAGTGGATGCGCGAAAATCCGCTGGTCTGCGTCCAGTCCGATGAAATTCACGCACATGATGATTGGACGAGCGTTGTTGCGTTCGGGCGCTACGTGGAAATCCCGAATGATCCCGAGAACCGCAAGGGCTGGGAGCACGCGCGCTCCCTGCTTCAGAAAAGGCCGAAGTGGTGGCAGAGCGGTTATACCGTCACCCAGCTTCGCCGGCAGCCTCGGCCTCCCGTTCCTCTCTTTTACTGCATCCTGATCGAAAAACTCAGCGGAGTGCGCGCCTCCCCTGACATCTCGCAATCTTCGAAACGCCGCGCGGCGCTCACTTTTAAGGATTAATCCTCGTTACGCAAAGTACTTTCCCGGCGCTTCCAGCCTCGAACCCGCAGGCGTATAGTGTCACTCGGCCATGGTCAGCTATGACAGCAGCGAGGGACCGGGATCGCGATCGGGAGTTTCTTCTTCCGGTTTTTTTGCCAGGACAGTACTGAATTCCGACCACAAACGGATCGGGACGAGCTACCTTTGGCTTGCCCTGGGAAGTGTTCTGCTCGGGATGTTTCTTTCACTGCTGATGCGCATCCACCTCGTCTGGCCATCAGTCCAAATCCCGTTTCTTAACGGATTCGGCGACGACCCCGCGCGCTATACCTCCCTCACCTTGTGGCACGGTTCATTGATGATCTTTCTGGTGCTCACCACCGCACCACAAGCGGGCTTCGGAAACTATTTCCTGCCTTTGCAGATCGGCGCTCGCGAAATGGCCTTCCCGGCCATGAATCTTTTTTCGTTTTGGACTACTGCTGCTTCGCTCGTCGGCATGACCTGCGCATTCCTAGTTCATCCAGAGGCGGGTATCACCCTCTGGACGGCCAGCGTTGCTTTGTTTTGCCTCGCGGCACTTCTCACCGCCCTCAATTTCAGCGTCACGACGCTCGACCTTCGTGCCTGCGGCATGACTCTGCCACGCATGCCGCTGACGGTTTGGGGCTGGTTCATCAATGCGATTCTCAGCCTCCTGATTTTCAGCATTCTTCTGGCTGCATGCGTATTTCTCCTTTCAGACCGGCTGCTCGGGTCACAGTTTTTCTCGCCTCTGACTTTTCTTTCGCGCCAGCCGGCGCCGCTCGCGCAGTCCACTCTTCTGTCTCTGTGGCAGCGCCTTTTCTGGTTCTTTGCGCAAGCCGATGTCTACGTCGCCATACTCCCGTGTTTCGGAATTGTGTCGCACCTGCTCTCCACCTTCTCCCGCAAGCGCGTCTGGTCCGAGCGAGCCGCGGTCCTCGCCCTCTGCGGAGTTGGAGTCTTCGGTTTTTGCATCTGGGGCCAGCACATGTTTTCGAGCGGGCTCAATCCCTGGTCCCCGCTCGTTTTCTCGCTGCTGGCCTCCTCTCTGGGCTTGCCCGCATGTGTTCTCGTGCTCGTCTGGTTTGGCACTCTCTGGAAGGCGAAGATCCAACTCAACACGGCCATGCTCTTTGCGCTTGGCTTTGTATCCCTATTTCTGGCCGGGGGCGTTTCCGGCCTTTTCCTTGCACGCAACGACCTTGCCTCCGCCGCCATCAGCAACGATTTCGTCACCGGCCATTTTCATCTCGTAATGGGCGTGGCAGCCACGTTTGCGATTCTTGGCGCTCTCTTTTTCTGGTTTCCTAAAATATTCGCGCGCCGTCTCAACGAATCCCTCGGCAAGGTCCATTTTTGGCTCACCTTTGCCGGAGTCTACTGCGTATTCATGCCCATGCATTGGCTGGGTTTGATGACACATTCGCGGATCGCAGGCGGCGATTTTACAGGGGCGGCTCCGCTGGACTCATCGCTCCGCACTTTCATCACCGTTGCAACGATACTCACTGTCGCCGCCCAGGCAATTTTCGTGGTCAACTTTGTCGGGACCCTTTGGCGCGGTAGGAAGTCCGAGGAGCGGAATCCCTGGCAGGCCACAACACTCGAATGGACCGTTTCATCCCCGCCGCCCAGCGGAAACTTTGGCGCGAGCGAGCCCGTGGTCTATCGCGGCGCGTACGAGTTCGATACCTCCGCCGTTTCAGAAGATTTCACCGCGCAGAATCTTGCTCCCAATGCTCCGGAAGCTGGGCGGCAGGCCCGGCGCATTGCAAAATTTATAGCAAAGGAGACGTAGGAGAGACTTCCATGCCTGGTTCAACGATCGTCGAGGACATCGAGCTCATCATCGAAGACATCGGTGGCGGCGGAGGAAATCGCCCGCCCGGCGGTGGAGATGATGGAGAGGGCGGAAAGCGCCGGGGGCCCCAGTCGCCGTCTTCGCGTCGTTATGCCACGGCTATCATTCTCGCCATCCTCTCGATAGTCATGTTTTTCATGGCCATGGCCAGCGCTTTCATTTTCCTCCGCGCCACAAGCAAGCTTTGGGTTCCCCTTCGCTTGCCCTGGCTCATCTGGGTGAACACCGCGGTCCTACTCCTAAGCAGCGGAGTTATGGAATTAGCGCGGCGGCGGCTGGCTCTCGCGGATATTCAGCGATTTCGTAATTTGTGGTCGGCGGCCACTCTTCTTGGCGTACTTTTTCTCATCGGCCAGCTGGCTGCCTGGCGCCAGCTCATCCGCGCGGGCTTCTACGTAGCCACCAATCAGGCCAGCAGTTTTTTTTATATTTTTACCGGACTCCACGGCTTGCATCTTCTCGGCGGCCTTTGCGCCTTGTTCTATGTGGCCTTTCGCAGATTCGAAAGAGCCAAAGTGTCGCGGACCGTTGCCGCGGAAGTTGCTTCCTACTACTGGCACTTCATGGATGGCCTTTGGATCTTCCTGCTCGCACTGCTCTATTTCGGCAAGTGAATGCGGGCGCCGGAAGGAAAGGCCCGAAGTGGCAATCAGGGAAAGTGTAGGACCATGCGTGGGCATCCACCGAGCCCATTCGGTGCGGCCCGGTGATTGGCGGCTATTGGGTCACAAATTCAGCAACCGCTTCGGCGACCCGCGTTAACTGCTCCTGATGCAACTCCGGAAACATCGGAAGCGACAGCACTTCTTGGGCCGCGTGTTCGGCATGCGGAAAATCACCCACGCGGTGGCCGAGCGAAGCGTAAAGCGGCTGCAGGTGCAGGGGCATGGGATAGTAGACCGCGCTCCCGATTTTTTGTTCGTTCAAGAACTTCACGAGCGCTTCGCGCCGTTCCACTCGAATCGTATATTGGTGGAACACATGTTCATATCCTTCCGGAACGAGCGGCGGCGCAACCCCCGGAATCCCGAGCAGTAATTTCGAGTAAGACGCCGCGTGCGCCTGCCTAGCGCTTTGCCAAGCGGGCAAATGCCGCAATTTCACACGCAAGACTGCGGCCTGGATTTCATCGAGTCGGCTGTTCCATCCGGGCTCGCTGCTGACGTACTTTGTGGACTGGCCATGATTTCGCAGTGTTTTGAGCCGTGCCGCGATTTCGTTCGAATTGGTGACAACCATCCCGCCATCGCCGTAGGCGCCAAGATTCTTCGTCGGATAAAAGCTGAAGCAGGCGGCATCGCCGAGCGAGCCGGTGCGACGGCCTCTATAGCTTGCGCCGATGGATTGCGCGTTGTCTTCGATCACACTCAGATTGCTCGCTCGGGCGAACTTCACGATCGGATCCATGTCGCACGAGAGTCCGTATAAATGCACCGCGATGATTGCTTTCGTTTTCCGCGTCACCCGTCGCGCGAGATCCGAAGGATCGAGATTGTACGTATCGGGTCGAATGTCGGCGAACACCGGTTTGGCGCCGAGCGCGCTTACTGCGCTGCCCGTGGCGACAAACGTGAACGGCGGTATCACCACTTCGTCCCCTTCCCGCACGCCGCACGCCCGCAATGCAAGCATCAAAGCGTCGGTTCCGGAGGCGACTCCGATGCCGTGGGCGACTCCGCAGAGTTGCGCGATTTCCTGTTCCAACGCTGCGCCTTCGCGGCCCAGAATGAACATCTGCGACGCGAGAACGCCCTCGACCGCGGTACGGATTTCTGTGCTGATCGCGGCATATTGCGCTGCAAGATCAAGCTGCGGCACAGTCTCAAGCAGAGGCGTGGTTTTTGGTTGGGCGCTCATTCTTCGGCTCTCTCCAGCATGGCAAGTATACGACAGTGAGTTCCGCCTGTGCGCGAATCGCCTATAATGATGCGCCAAAAGAAATGTTTGCAAAGCGCACAAACTGGAATTTGGAGACGAATCGATTGAGCCTGGCCCTTGCGGCGCATCGTGCCGCAGGAAGGCCGCTCATCGACTTGACAGTTTCGAATCCCACCGAATGCGCCTTCAAGTATGACGAAGCGGCTATCCTCGACTCCCTCCGCAATCCGGCGGCGCTGAAATACGAACCGAATCCTCGCGGGTTGGCCGTCGCGCGAAGCGCCGTCGCGCGCTACTACGCAGAACATGGAGCGGCCTTTCCGATTGACGATATTCTTCTCACAACAAGCACAAGCGAGGCGTACAGCTACGCGTTCCGTACCCTCTGCGATCCGGGCGACGAGCTTCTGATTCCAGAGCCGAGTTATCCTCTGTTCGAATACCTCGCGGACATTCAGGATGTCCGGCTGGCGCGCTACCCGCTGGTCTACGATTACGGCTGGCAAATCGATTTCCACGCGCTGGAGCAGGCCATCAGGCCGCGGACTCGCGGAGTGATCGTGGTCCACCCGAATAATCCGACCGGTCACTTCTGCAAGCCCGCGGAGATCGTCAAATTGAACGAGATCTGCGCCGCGCGACCGATGGCGATTATCGCCGACGAAGTCTTTCTTGATTTTTCATTAACCCAAGAAAAGCCCGCCACATTTGCCACGAATACGGGAGCCCTGACGTTTACGATGAGCGGTCTCTCCAAAATTTGCGGATTGCCGCAAATGAAGGCGGCGTGGCTGATTGTGAGCGGCCCGGAACCGTACAAATCCAAAGCGCTCGCCCGCCTCGAAGTAATTGCGGACACCTATCTCTCGATGAGTGCTCCGATTCAACTGGCAATGCCGGCATTTTTGGGGCTTGGGCACGAATTCCAAAAACAATTGCTGGCCCGCGTGAACGTAAACTTAACCGAACTCGACAAACAAATAGCGATGCAGAAATCCTGTAGCCGTTTGGAAGTGGAAGGCGGCTGGAATGTCGTCATCCGAGTGCCTGCAACGCGTTCCGGCGAAGAGCTTGCGCTCGAACTGCTTGCCACCAAAGGAGTGTACGTCCATCCTGGCCACTTTTATGAATTTCATTCCGACAGTTACCTGGTACTCAGTCTGATTAGTCCTGAAATGGCGTTTGCACGGGGCATACGCCTCCTGCTCTCGATGTGGTGACAGCGGTCCGAGTCTCTAATGCGTTCCTGCCAGAATGAATACGCTTCGGGCTCTGCATTCCAAGCGTCCGCAGTCGTAATGCGTACTGTGGCTTTCATAAATCTCGCGCTTGCAGAGACAGTTAGATTTGAAATCTTCTCGCATTTTATTTGCTTTCTGGAAGATTTCAGAGAGAAAGATACATAGATTCGGATAAATTACATCTAATTTTCTCCTAATCCTCGAGAACTAGGCATAAGAACAAAGGGTTTAATCCGCCACGAGGATGAACAAATCATAACTCCAAGATTGGGCAGTCTCTTGCAATCCATTGGCAGGCCCTTGGTATGCGGGAAAGGTCCTCTACAAATGAAAATTATACTGTCAACGGGAGTAAGCGAATGAAAGGTATTGATCTTACATATATGAAATCGACTCGGTTGCTACGTATTGCGATGGTTCTTGTCATTCTCACCGTGGGGGTGACATCCCAGCCGGGATTTGCACAAACAAGTAACGGGACGATCGTCGGCACGGTAACTGACTCGAGCGGGGCGGCGGTTCCTGCGGCTAAAGTAACAGGAGTGAGCAAGGAACTCGGCGTGGAGCGAAGCACGGTCACGGACTCCACTGGTTCGTATCGGCTCGAGAATCTGGCACCTGGCATTTACGACATTAGCGTTGAAGCGGGTGGGTTTTCCGTCTTTCGGATGGCAAAGATCCAGGTTAGGGGCTCCTTGGAAGTCACGGCGAACGCGAACTTAGAAGTGGGGAGCGTTTCCAGCACAATCACGGTCGAAGCAACCTCCGGACAGGAACTGCAGACCGAGTCTGGTTCGCTGGGCGCGGACATCTCTCAACAAGAGATCCACGACTTGCCCATTCAGACTGGGAACCCGGTCGAATTAGTGCTAACGCAGCCAGGAGTTCAGGACGGCAACGGATTCTCGTTTAGCAACGGTATGGGCTTTTCCGTGAATGGAACTCGGCCACGCGCCAACAACTTTTTGATAGACGGACAAGATAACAATGATAATTCAATTAACGGGCAGGCATTTCAAACCACAAATCTCGGCGCGATCCAAGAGGTCACTGTTCTGACAAACTCCTACAGCGCGGAGTACGGCCGGGGCGGCGGGTCAGTGACGAACGAAATCATGAAGGGTGGTACAAACGCATACCACGGCGAGGCGTGGTGGCAGAACCGGAATAGCGCGTTTGCAGCGGTTCCGCCGCAATCAGCCCTGGGGGGAGTTACCAAGAATCCGCAAGACAACGAAAATCTCTTTGGATTTTCATTTGGCGGACCAGTAAAGAAAGACAAGCTGTTTTTCTTTGGAAGCGCTCAATGGGACCGGGATTTCGCGGCCGCAGGAGCGCTTGCGTTGCCTATTACCATTCCAACGGCCGCTGGCATTGCGACTCTGCAGTCATTGCTTCCCAATCCCAATGTTGCGCTGTTGATCGCGTCATTTGGCGGGCTTGTTGCTCCAGCCTCGAATGGTAGCCCGATTGCGCTCGGGCCTGGGGCTAATGGTGTTGATCGTGGATCCGTGGAGGTCGGAGACTTTACCCGAAGCCAAGGGTCCGTCGTTTCTCTCACTCGCGAATGGGAAGTCCGAATGGATTACAACCCGACGAGCGTGGATAGTTTGCGCGGCAGCTACAGGCGAACGGACGGCTCGTTTTCGCCGGACTTTTTCAACTTTCCCACAAGTCTTCCGCCCTTTGATACTGAACAGGGCGGCCCCGCGCAGGCGTTTACTGGAATGTGGAATCACACTTTTTCCACGCGGGCTTTGAACGAATTGCGTTTCTCTTATTCAAACATCGACTTCAGTTTCGCCCCGACGGCCGCCACCTTGGCGGGGCCCCTGGCCAATACGCCGGGTATTTCATTTGCGCAATCTCCGTTGCCTACTCTCGGTATTCCAACCGGAATCGCGCAGTTCCGCGGTCACAAGTCGTACCAGTTTCAGGAAGCGCTCAGCTATACCCTTGGTCGCCACACGTTTAAGTTTGGCGGCGACATCGACTACCTGCAAGTGGACGATGGTGTGCCGTTTAATTCTCGCGGGACGATCAACTTCCAACAGACTAAAGCGAGTGCGACCACTCCCGCGTTTAGCGATCTTGCTAACTTCGTTGACAACTTCACCGGACCAAGCGGGTCACTCTCTATCAATTTTGGAAACCAAGAGGTGCAGCCCTTTGTAGGCATCTACGCCCCCTATGTGCAGGACACGTGGCACGTGAAACCTAACTTCACACTCGACCTCGGCCTGCGTTATGAGTACTGGGGAACAGTTGGCAATATTCTTCCATTCCCCACTTTGAACACCGCATTATTCCCACAGGGACTCCCAGGCGCAGTTTTCCCGAACTACTTATCCACGAAGCAGCAGGGTGACAAGAACAACTTCGCGCCTCGTGTGGGCTTTGCATGGACGCCAAAGTTCGGGCAGCGATTTCTTGGACAGGACAAGACCGTAATCCGTGGAGGGTTTGGAATGTTTTATGACGGAATCTTCACCAACATTCTGGACAACACCGCCAGTTCGGTTCCCAATGTCCAGGGAGGGACATTGACTGCTCCGGCAGCTTCAGCTCCTAACGCCCCGCCCCGTGGCCTCGCAGATGCGACAGGCTTGCTCGCCGCCGTTCAGCCTGTGGCAAATCCAAAGGCAACCTTGAATACGATGGCTACTCACATGCTGAATCCTTTGACCTTGCAGTATAACCTTGATGTCCAGCACGAACTGCCTGGCGGATTCATCCTCACGGCCGCTTATGTGGGGACTCGCGGCGAGCACCTTTTCGCCAACCAGCAGTACAATCCCATCGACCCCAATACCGGTATACGATTGAACCCAGCCCTCGGCGATGTAGCAGTCCGCGACAATGCAGGTGATTCGAACTATCACTCCGGTCAGCTCACTTTGGACCGTAAGTTTTCTCACGGCCTGCTGTTGCGTGGAGCTTATACCTACTCGAAGCTCATCGATGATGCTTCCGAGGTATTTACCACCACAGGATTCAGCACGTTTTCACAGGACCTCTTTAACCAGAAGGGGGACTACGGACTGTCGGCTTACGACCGGCGTCATCGGTTTGTGATGACGTATATTTGGGATTTGCCTTACCCCCAGAGCTCGAGCAACACCGGGATGAAGGTGTTGAGCCAAGTAACCAGAGGCTGGCAGTGGGCCGGCACATTTACAGTCCAGTCCGGTGCGCCAGAAACGATCACTGACGGTTTCGACAACAATGGAGACGGCCGATCGGGTGACCGGCCCGATCTTGCCAACTTGGCCGTTCCCATCAACTACAGCGCGGCTTGCCTGAATCCGACTGGGACATGCGATACGGGCGTTGGCTTCAGCTTTGACGGAGTGCACTTCGTAGACTTCAACTCTTCCTTCGGAGCTGATCCCGCTACGGGCGCGTTTACAGCCACGAAAGATCAGTTCCACTTTGTCGTTGTCAACCAGCCGGGACATCTTGGAGACGTCGGACGTAATACCTTCATCGGTCCAGGACAGTGGTACTACAACACTAGCGTTCAGCGCTCGTTCAAGTTCATGGAGCGGCAATCGCTGACTTTACGAGTCGAACTCTTCAATGCGTTCAACCATCCGAATCTGTTTACAGATGGCGGGGTAAATTCGTACAGCGTGGCTAACTCTAATTTCATGAATATCGCTTCAACCATTGGTGCGACCAATGGTTTCCGGCAGGTCAAGTTCTGGCTGAAGTACGCTTTCTAAGGCCGGTTCACAATTGATGCACTCGAGAAAACGGGATCCACACAGTGGCTCCCGTTTTCACTTTTTGGACTCTCCTCCAATTTAGGCAGGACCTACCCCGGATTCCGGATCAGCGCTTCGCTCATTGTTTGTGGTGAGTAAGTCGCCCACCCGAACCTAAGAGGGGCCGGGAAGGAGCTCTGCTCCCTCCCGGTTTTTGTTTCTATGGACTGCCGATAAACGCCCTATCCCCGCTCGGTGAGCGTTCCTCGGCGCCTCGGCTTCCGCGAGCGATAAGTTGGTCTCGAAAAGGGACGGAGTATCGGCGCATGGTCATATAATCGTGACCCAATCCAGCCAATTCAACCTAAGGCATGCTGTTCTGTTGGGGATTCCTGTTAGCAAGAATCGCCTCGGGTGACCAACCTTCCGTAGAGTCCGCATGGCAGCAGCTATCAACGCGCTCCAGGCACCAAGAGCCTGGGAGAGTTCGGGATCGATTGAGCTGTACACTCCAAAATAGGTGTCTGGACATCGAAGGCTCAATTCAGTTAAGCGGAGCAAGTTGGGGAGTCCCTACATATTTTGGAATATCGAGCATTAGGAGCAAGTCGGCAAGTAATAGTACTGCATTGGAAATAAAGAGTTTAGCTCAAATAAATCCAAGTCTTACATTAAGTTTAGATTGGAGAGAGTCTTGCCTTATATCATCCAGGTTTCGGGTGTGTCACAGTCAAATTTTCTGACGGACAAATGAGCTTAATGGGGGTAAAGATTATGAAGCGTACTTTGTGCGGAGGCACTTTTGTGTCTCTGCTCGTGTCCTTGGTGGTGGTTTTGGCAGTGGTGGTTAGCGCTTTGACGGTCCAGCCTGCAAAGGCGGACAACCTCTACGCGAGAATTCAAGGCGTGGTGACGGATCCTAGCGGAGCCGTGCTGGCTGGAACCAAGCTCACAGCAACCAATCTGGGGACGAACATCTCCTACGACTCTGAAAGCAAGTCGGATGGCGGCTTCGTTTTCCTCAATCTGCCCATCGGTACCTACAAAGTCACGGCAACAAATGCAGGGTTCAGGACTTTTACCCAGACGGGAATTACTCTCGTCCTAGATCAGGTTTACGCGCTAAATATCAAGATGGAGCTTGGACAGATATCCGAGCAGGTGGTTGTGGAAGCCAACAACGTACAAGTTGAAACGGTGAACACACAGCTTGGCACGGTCATCAATGGCGATGTAATTCGTGACATGCCGCTGATCGGACGCAACTTCATCAACCTGCAGCAGTTAGAGCCCGGCGTTGTAGCCTCATCTGATCGCTTCGGCACGTTTGCAACAAATGGGTCCCAATCTCAACAGAATAGCTTCTTGATTATGGGACAGGACGCGAACGATCTCCCGTTAAACACCCCCATAATCATTCCCAATCCGGATGCCATCGGCGAATTCAATATGGTCACCGACACGATCAATCCAGAATATGGCCGGAATTCCGGTGCTATCATCAACGCCTCGATCCGCTCGGGAACCAACTCCTTTCATGGCGATGCCTTTGAGTTCTATCGCGACACCTTCCTGAATACGAAGGACTTCTTCCAGAAGAACCCATCGGTCTTCCATCAGAATCAGTTCGGTGGCACGATCGGCGGACCGATTTACAAGAACCATACATTCTTCTTTTATTCGTATCAGGGGACACGAGCGCGTCAAGCGCAGGGTTTCAGCGTTCCACACGTATTCACGCAAGCTGAGCGCGGGGGCGATTTTAGCGCGGACGGACTTCAGACTTCGAAAGGCAGTTCACCTTTTCCGCTGTTTGGGGACAGTGCCTCAACTTGCCCGGTCAGTGGCGGCGTCAAGTGCGCAGCTAATACGAAGTACAGCGCTCTTTTTAGCACGGGCGTGATCCCTTCCCAGGACTTGAACACTATAGCGACCAACCTGACGAGTCAGTTTGTACCCCTGCCGAATCTCGGAACGAACCAGTTCACATTTAGTCCGGTAACTTCGACGCACGCAGACCAGCACATCTGGCGAGTGGATCACACGTTCGGACCGAAGGATACGATTACGGTCTATGGCTACTGGCAGCGCAACCCCTCGAGCGACACCCTGCCTTTCACGGGCGCCACTGTGCCAGGCTTCGGTGAACACGCCAAGAGGCATTACAACCAGCACACTGCAGGTTGGACACACACCTTCAGCTCCAACGCTTTGAATGAGATCCGTTTCGGCTACACGCGATTTAACTTTGACGCGGTAGAACCCAATACTCCAGTCCTGCCGTCATCGGTGGGATTCGGCATAACTCCTCAAGACGGCGCCGTTGCCGGCTTGCCCGTGATTTCTGTCAATGGGCTTTTCACGCTGGGGTTTAGCGCCAATGGGCCGCAGCCCCGCATCGATCAGACCTTCCAGCTCGACGACAACTTCAGCTTGGTTATCGGGCGTCACACGCTGAAGTTTGGGGTGGATTCGCGACGGTTCCAGGTAGCGAATCCGTTCTTTTTCGAAAACAGCGGATCTTATGGTTTTAATGGGAGCGGTGCCTTCAGCACCGGAGTGCCAGGAGCCGACTTCCTCATGGGAATCCCGGACACGTACAGCCAGTCCAGCGGCAGCTTCATCGACGCAAGGGCTTACGGCCACTATTTCTATATGCAGGATTCTTGGAAAGCGGCCAGCAATTTCACCGTGAACTACGGGTTGGGCTGGCAAATCAATACGCCCACGACGGATCATTTCAACAACGCGAGGGCAATCAATTGCTTCCGTCCAGGGCAGCAATCCGCAATCTACCCCACTGCTCCGGCTGGCCTTGTCTTTCCCGGTGATGCAGGTTGTACTTCGTCCGGATATAAGACTGGTTTTACACACTTTGGTCCACGACTCGGTGTGGCTTGGTCGCCAAATTTGGGATGGTTAAGCGGCGGCCCGGGCAAGTTCTCGATCCGTGCAGGAGCAGGCGTTTTCTTCAACCAAGTGGAAGAAGAACTTACGCTGCAGAATCTGCTAGCTCCTCCGTTCGCGCTCATCAGCGCAGGTGCGTCGGACTTCCCATTGTTAGGAAGCCCGAGCTTTGCCAATCCATACACGGACATTTCAACTGGAGCATCTATTCCAAACAAGTTCCAGTTCGCTCCACCACCCGCTGGTTCGGCGGTCGATTTCGCGAACGTTTTCGAACCCTTCTCACTGAACCTGATCGATCCGAACTTCTCGGTACCTTACGCCATAAACGACAACCTCACGATCCAGCGTGAATTTCCGGGACAGATGGTCCTCTCGGTGGGTTACGTAGGGTCGTTCGGTCGCCACCTGGAAAGGGCGTTCGATCTGAACCCGGGAATTAACCCTGCTGCTTGCGCCGCAGACCCGGTTTGCGTTACGAACCGAGTGTTCCAGGGTTTCGTGGCGCCCCAGAACTTCAGGTATGATCCGCTAGTGTTTGGGGGCCTCGGCCAGCAGGCCACGGATGGGACATCTCACTACAGTTCCCTGCAAGTTTTCCTACGGAAGCGAATCTCACACGGTCTCACGTTCGACGTTGCGTATACCTGGTCGCATGGCATCGACAACGGCTCAAGTTTCGAGAATACCTCTTTTGGTGTTCGCGGAACAAACCTGGCTCTACCGGGGCTGAATGTCGGGGACTCGGGCTTCGATGCTCGTCAGCGATTCGTGGCCAATTATACCTACGAGATCCCCGTCCTGCGGTCCATGCGCAGCGGCTGGATGAGCAGAGTGTTCCAAGGCTGGCGGGTGGCGGGAATTACCACACTCCAGACCGGCTTCCCGATCAACATCTCAAACTCTGACTTCGACTCACTGACATGTTATGCGTTCTTCTTCTACGGCTGCCCGGACAACGCCCAGCAGCTTACTTCCGCGATCGCTAAATTTGACCCCCGTCAGGTGCAGACCCTTGTAAACGCCAGGGGGCAAACGATTAAGAACCAGAATTTCTACTTTGCACCGGCTGACTTCTGCACCGCGCGCGCGGCAACCTGCCCGATGAAGTTTGGACAGTTCGGCAACAGCGGGAGGAATCCGTTCCACGGTCCGGGAATCAACGTAACCAATCTAGCGCTTCTGAAGGACATCAAGATCTCGGAAGGCAGGTCTTTCGAGCTTCGTATGGAATCGCAGAACACGTTTAACCACGTGTCCTTTAATAATCCAGCTGGCAACGTGAACTCGACCACTTTCGGCGTAATCACGTCCGACAGTCAGGGGCCGAGGATCGTCCAGCTTGGCGCGAAGTTCTACTTCTAGTTGTTATTTAACAATGGGAATGGAAAATGGCGCCCGGCTTTAGCCGGGCGCCATTTTTTATCCTAACGAGCAGTGCTGGGCCGAGGGACAGGACTTTGAAGATATTTTCTGCTAAAATTATAAGAGTGTGAGCTTCGCTGTGCTTCAGACTCTTGCCCAACTCCAAAGTAGATTCAGCCAGTTTTGTTCCATGCATTCGCATCCGGAGGCCCTATGAAGTGCCGGTCTTGGTCTGTCTACGTATTGACTCTGGTGTGCTTGCTTGGCGCGGGCACTTCTGGCGCACAACTCATTCCCGGAGGCTCGGCGCCAGGTTTCTACTCGAGTTCCAAACTGGAGCCGCGGGACACAAGTTCACTCGAGGTGCAGATCCGGACGCCGAATGGATCAACCCTAGAAACCCTTGCGCTTGTGAGCGTCTCGAATCTAGCCGGCCAGTTAATAACTTCTAAAACGACATTCGGGTCGACTGCGATGTTTACCCCGCTTAACCGCGGACAATACGTCATAAATGTGGAAGCGTCCGGCTACGCAAAGACTCAGGCGGAGGCAACGATTTCGGCCGATCACGGGCAACAACTGCTCGTAGTCACATTGAAGCCCGAGGACGGCGACGGCACGCATTACACCGCTCCATCAGGCATGGTGTTGGCGCCAAAGGCCCAAAGAGAAGCCACCAAAGGCATGGATGCCCTCCAAGCCAAAAAACTTGATGAAGCCATCAAACATCTGGACGCTGCTCATCGTTTGGCGCCTAACCACCCGGATATCTCCTACATGCTGGGGATGGTCTACGAAAAAAAGAATGACTTTGCCACTGCGTACAAGTATTGGGACGAAGCGCTGCAGGCAGAGCCGAGACACATATCTTCGTTGCTCGCCAGCGGAGACGTCCGACTCCGCCAGGATGATGTCACTGGAGCGCGAAGGTATTTGGACAAAGCAGTCGAGGTGGCGCCCAATTCCTGGCGCGCGCACACACTGCTGGCCACGGCCCTGCTTCGACAGAATTCCTATGCGGAGGCGGTGACGCACGCCGAACGGGCCATGGAACTTGGGAAGGGCCAAGCCAGTTCGTCGCTGCTCATTCTAGGTCAGGCGCTCGCCGCCGAACGTCAGAACGAGCAGGCGATTGCGGCCCTCAAAGACTATTTGGCGACTAAACCGGCAGAGCAACAGGCGCAGGCCGTGGAGAAGCTAATTGAACGCTTGCAGCATTCCCCGAGTGCCCCAGCGCAGGCGACGGTAGGGGGTGTGACTGCCTCTTATGGGAACGCAGGCCTGGTGAATGACGATCCGGATGTTTCCCTCCCGCTCACGGCGGCGGCGCTTCATTGGCTTCCTCCTAATGTTGACGACGCAGTTGCTTCTGTAGAGCCGGGCGTTGCATGTTCGTTGGACGATGTTTTGAAAAAAACCTCAGCGCACGTGGAGGAGCTGCCGTCTTTGGTGGACCGTTACACCGCAACCGAGGTCTTGCTTCACGAGAATATGAACAATGCCGGCTATGCGGATCATGTCGAGAATCTTTCCTTCAATTACCTCGCCTCCATTCGCGAAATAAAAAATAAGTTCGGGGAATTCCTTGACGTGCAGGAATACCGAAACGGCAGCACCGGCAACGACATGTTTCCCGACCAGATGGCCAGCACCGGTCTGCCCTCCATCGTTTTGATCTTCCATCCCTGGCTCATCACGGATTTTGATATGAAATGCGAAGGCCTGGGCCGGGTAAACACGGGATTCGCCTGGCAGGTCTACTTCAGCCAAAAAAAGGACAAGGAGAGCCGGATCCGCCAGTACCGTATGGGCGGTCACGTTTACCCGATAGCCCTCAAGGGCCGCGCTTGGATTGACCCCAACACGTTTCAGGTGTTACGGCTTGAGACTGATCTTCGCGAGCCTCGTCCCGATCTTCGGCTTACTACAGAGCATCTGGTGATGGAATATGGCCCCGTGCCGTTCAAGAGCCGCAAAGTTGTTCTGTGGCTTCCGCAGAGCGCCGAGTACTATGCCATTTTCCGTGGCCACCGGTTCCATCGCCGGCATACTTTTACGAAGTACATGCTCTTTTCCATCGACGATCAGCAGAAGATTAGCGAACCTCCAAAAGAAAGCACAGCCGCGGCCGCCTTAGGCGACAAAAAAACCTCGAATTAGAGTTTGGAGTTCTGAGTCGGTAATTCCTGGCGCCGCCCCGGCGCTGAGGATACTTGTGTCAAAGCTCACGCCATTAGCATGTGTTGAAGGGTCAGAGATTCTTTAAGTGTGCGAGACGGAAGGGCGATCCGAGGTGTTCGCGGAGGTCGATCCAATGCTGCTCGGGGATTGTGGCGAAGACCTCGACGACTTTGGGATCGAATTGCGTGCCCGAACATCGGCGAATCTCATCGCGCGCGTGGGACATCGGCAGGGCCCGGCGGTAAGGCCGGTCACTGATCATGGCGTCCAGCGAGTCGGCGATGGTGAAGATGCGGGCCCCCAAGGGAATTTGATCGCCCTTAAGGCCGCGAGGATAACCCGTGCCGTCGAAGAACTCCTGGTGCGCGAGGACGATTTCCGCCGCATCCTGGAGGAACGGGATACGGATCAGCATGTTATAGCCAATCTCACAGTGCTTACGCATGATCTGCTTTTCGTCATCCGTGAGCGGTCCGGGCTTTCGAAGGATGCCGTCGGGGATAGCCATTTTGCCGATGTCATGCAAAAAGGCCGCCCGCGCCAGGATGGGCAGGTAATGATTGGGAACTGGCATGGCTTTGGCGATGGAAATCGTAAAAGCGGTAACGCGCTGGCAATGGCCTTCGGTTTCGGCGTCCTTCAAGTCGAGCGCGCTTCCTAGAGCCTCGAGAGTGTCGTCGTAGGACTGTTCAAGTCGTGTCAAAGCAGAGGTGAGCTGGGCCGTGCGCTCCTCCACCTGCTGCTCCAGCTTGAGTTGATAGCTGCGGTTTTCCGCAACCAGCCGCCGATGCTGGAGGGCTCGTCCAACGCCGAGGAATAGCTGATCCTTCTCAAAAGGTTTGAGGATGTAGTCATAGGCGCCGCGGCGGATGGCCTCGAGCGCCGTAGAAATGTCGTGGATGGCTGTGACCATGATCACAGGGACCTCGGGGTCGTACTCGCGAAGCCAATCCAGCAACTTGATCCCATCCATTTCGGGCATGATCATGTCGCTCAGAACCAGATCCGGCGTAACCCTCTTCACCTGCTCTTGAGCGGCGCGGCCGTTGCTGACTGCTGTGCAGCGGTACCCCTTGGATTCGAGCATTGTGGAGACTACTTCACGAATTGCCTCCTCGTCGTCAACGACCAGTATCTGTTCTAGCTCCACAGGTGTTTGCCCCCATTGCCATTATACGGGACAGCACAGCAGTACGGAGGTGCCCTTGCCCATTAAGAAAATAGCATGTTAGCGTCGGGGGAAGGTCGATAGAAGCCTTTAAGCCGTCCTAAGTAAGAGCACAAAGCGGTTTTTTGTCGCGACGACGGCAATTCAGGCCGGGAGGCAACACATCGTGTTGGTGAACCAGGGCCTGCTCGGCATCGCCTTCTTCGAAGCGACCGCGTTCATCGTTCTGCTGGTCCTGTTCCTCATTTTTCAGCGCGATCACGTAAATCGGTACTTCCGCCTCTGGGTGGTCGGCTGGCTTGTTCTTACCTTCTCCTCGCTCTGCGAAGTAGCCATGCTCAGCAGGGATCTGCCCATGCTATGGATGGCTGTGGTGATGGGAAGAGTGGCGGCAAAGCTGCTCTTTGCCGCCGCCGTGGTGCAGTTTACGGCCGATTCGGGGAAACGCAGCTGGCCTGTTTTGCCTCTCGCCGGAGTCGTGCTGCTCGGCGTGTACTACTTTCAGCACGGCGTCGCGCCGGACTATGGAAACGTGCCCTGGGGAACGGCCCTGCTGGCTAGCGCGGTAAGCTTGAGCGCGGGGATGCTGTTGTGGAGGTCGCGACCGTCGCAAGGCGGTCACGGAGTGCGATTGCTGGGGGGCATCTTCCTCTTGACCGGGCTGCATGGAATGGATCGACCCCTCTGGATACAGCACCCATTTTTTACGTTGCGCGTGGCGTCTGACCACTTGCTCGGTGTGGCGTTGGGAATCGCCATGGTGGTCGTAGTGCTGGAAGGTGCGCGCGCACGCACAGTAGAGCTCAATGAGAAACTGCGCCGATTAACGCTTCTAACGACTGCGAGTACACAGACGTTATCCGTGCAGGAAGTGCTGGACAAGGTCCTCGCTCACCTGGTGGAAAGCCTGGGAGCCAACCACGGATTAGTCCGGCTGCTTGAAGGCGTGGGAGACAAGGCTCAGCTCGTCGTTCATGCCTCTGTTGGTTTTCGGCAGGATTATCTGGAAAAGTACAAGACTTTGGCGGCCAAAGCACCCTGGTCCCAGCAAGTCTTGCACAAGGAGTGCGAGTTCTTGCGGCTGGAAGATGAACAGGATCCTGCCGTTCGCCAGAGAATGGCGGAGAGCGGCATCCAGAACATCATTACGATGGCACTGCCGGGAAAAGAAGGACCCCTGGGAATCATCGCTATAGGTTCCGCAAGGAACGAACAGTTCCAGAATGACGAGATTTCCTATCTCCTGAATATAAGCAATTTGCTGGGCCTCACGCTTCAGAACGTCCGCCTCTTTGAGCAGGTGGCCACCGTGCAGCAGCAGTGGGCCTACACGTTCGACTCCATCGGCGACCCTATCCTTGTTCACGACCGCCAAGGACGAATTCTGCGATGCAACTTGCGCTTGGGCCATCTCCTGGGAAGGGATTCGCAAGTGCTCGGCGGGCGGGCGGTGAGCGAACTTCTGAACCGAAGAAATCTTTCGTATGCGATGTGTCCGTACTGCGAGGGTGTCGCCGGCGAAGGAGACGATCCCGATCCGTGGCTCCAGGGATATTTTCTTGCCTCGAACTCCACGTTCACTGATCCCGCGGGGAATCTGCTGGGCACAGTCCACGTCTTGAAAGACATTACCGATAGAAAGCGCGCTGAAGAGAAATACCGCACGCTCGTCTCCAGCGTTCAGGAAGGCGTATTCATTTCCACCCCCCAAGGACATTTCCTGGATTTCAACGATGCCATGCTTCGAATGACGGGATACGAGACTCGGGATGAACTGCTGGCGGCTGATATTCCGGGGACGATGTACGCGGACTCGACCGATCGCGAGCGTCTCAAGAGGTTGCTGCAGGAGCACGGCTCCGTAGCGGACTTCGAATTCGAAATGAGGCGCAAGGACGGTGAGGTTCGAACCGTGCTCGAGTCTTCCATCGCCGTCAAGGATGCGGCCGGCAGCGTTACTGCATATCAGGGTTTTCTGTTGGATATCACGGAAAGGAAGCGCGCCGAGCTGGAAGTCCGGAGACGGAACCGCGAGCTCCTGGTGCTGAATTCCATCGGACAAACACTGATGGAGTCGATGGACCTGGGCGATTCGCTCCACCGGGCGCTTCGGCAGATGGCCGAGCTCTTTAGCTTGGACGCATGCGCGTTGTACCTCTTTGACGAAGGGGGAACAAGGATCAGGCGAGTGGCTGCCGTGGGGCATCGCTCCGAATACTCTCGGAATTTTCCGTCTGTGACCGTGAAGCCCGAGCTGCTTCAGCATATTCAGGCGGTTCACGCGACGTTTCTTTCTGTGCAGGGGCTGCCGTTGCCGGCGATATTCCGCGAAGCGCAGAGGAAAGAAGAGCTTGCCTCCGCGTACGTTGTTGTGCTTTGGTCCAAAGATCGGGTACTCGGTGGCCTGACGGTTGGAAGCCGCTTAGCGAAAGAGTTTTCACCCGCAGACATCAACCTGCTAATCGCCGTGGGCAGCCAGCTCTCCAGCGCCATCGAACGAACGACACTCTACGAGGAATCTCGGCAGGCCTACGAAAATCTGCGGCGCGCCCAGGAACAGCTCCTTCACAGCGAGAAAATGGCCGCTGTGGGCCAATTGATTTCTGGAGTCGCCCACGAACTGAACAATCCGCTTACCGCCATCCTCGGCTACAGCCAGTTGCTAACTTCCAGCGGACAGTTAGGTCCGCAAGGGATTGAATACGCGGAGAAACTCTACAAACAGGCGCAGCGAACTCACCGCATCGTCCAGAACTTGCTTAGTTTTGCCCGCCAGCACAAACCGGAGCGCGTTCCCGTGCAGCTGAACTTGATTCTCGAAGAAACGTTGGCGCTCCGCGATTACGATTTGCGGATGAATCACATCCGGGTCCACCTGGAACTCGCCCCGGACCTGCCCCTTACCGCCGCCGATCCTCACCAGTTGCAACAAGTGTTTCTGAACCTGGTCAACAACGCTGTGGACGCCATGCTCGACCATTCCAAGGAAGGGGACCTGTGGGTCCGAACGGGAGCGAACGGCGACCGGTTGTTCATTGAGTTTACAGACAGCGGCCCGGGCGTAAAAGATGCCTCGAAGGTGTTCGATCCCTTCTACACGACGAAACCAGTGGGCAAGGGGACCGGGCTGGGTCTCAGCATCTGTTACGGAATCATCACGGAACACGGAGGCACTATCCGCGTCCGTAACGTTCCCCCGCGCGGGGCGTCGTTCCTGATCGAAGTGCCCTACCAGCCGGCACGGCCCGCAAAAACAGGCGGATCCGAGCAGCCACTGGAACAGGTAAAGGAGGGGCGCATCTTATTGATCGACCAAGATGATTCCGTGCTGGAGGCGGTAAGAGCGATCTTGCGAGAGCGGGACCATGAAGTCGAGACGGCCAGAAGCGCGGCGGATGCGATGGCCATGCTCGAGCAAAAGGAATTCGATTTGGTTGTAGCGGATCTCGATCTTTCCGGCACGGCCGAACGGAATATACTCCACGACTGGATTCGGGTCCGCAAACCGGGTCTAGCCAATCGATGCGTGTGGATGCGCGCCGTCCCTCTGGGGAACTCACCGGACGAAATGCCACAAAATGGAGAGCACACTCTGCAGAAGCCGTTCAAGGCGGCGGAATTGCTTGCCACGGTGGATGCCGCGCTAGCGGGTGCGCAGCCCGCGCCCCTCAAGGGGTGAAGCGAGTTTCGATGTCATCGCGGCCCCTTCGCCCATCTCTCGCATCGCTGTTTCTAACCGCATCGCCAGTGTGCCGACAACCTCGCTCAAGGTTCCAATCTCGGGGAGCGGCGCGACTCCGAACAGCAATTGGAAGCGAATTAGTTCGTACCTCAGGCTGAAGAACAAACCAAGGCGGAGCCGCGCGAATTCCTGGGCTGCGCCAACCTGCGGCGACAAGGAAGCAATGACCCGTGCCAGCCGCCATAATTTAAGGAACTCGCCACGCAAGCAGCCCAGGTAGGTCAGCGCGATCTTTCGACGTTCACTGCGAACTCGGCGGCTAAGAGCGCGCGAGCCCCTAGATTCGAGATAGGCGATGTCTTCCGCACCCATCGCTTGCCGCACTTGCGGGAAGTAGACTATGTGGCGTCGGTCTGATTCTTCCGCCAGGCGGAGAGCCTCGCCGGGCTCGGCGTGTCTGCGCGGAGCAAGCAGAATCCATGCAACCAGAATCAGGAGCAGAATCGCAAAGCCAGCGAGTGACATGAGGGCAAGGCTCAATTTGGCCGTGCCTCCAATTTCCAAAGTTGTTTGAGCTTTTCGTCGAGCTGCCGCAACCGTTCATCGATCTGAGGAGAGAGCCTCAGATAGTCGACTTCCGATTGCCGCTCCCGTTTTCTGTACTCGCTCTGCAAAGGCTTTCGCACTGCGCTCACCCACACCACTTGAACGAGCACAAAGGAGAGCATGGTCGAGAACTGCCACGCAGACTGATAATCAAAATAGCTTTTCTTCAAGAATGCTTGGAGCACCGTGTTGATCAGAATCTCCATGCAGGAATAGAAACAAAAGCCGCCGAGGATCATATTGTACGCCGTGGGGACCACGATCGAGTAGTATCGGACCAGCAGCAGGCAGGCGATTACCGCCGATGCAAAAGTGATTTGAAAGCCGCGATTGAGCTCAAACCATCGAGCGATGGCCCAGTGAGTGTGCGTTGCCAACGCCACGAGCAGTATCACGACCGATGAGGTGACAACCAACGCCCGCCACGCGAGACCCCAGATGCCCTCGTAGGTTCGAAGCGTGATCCTAAGGATTTCGGACGTGGCCAATGCCTGGGCGAAGAGAGTCACACATTCCGAATACCAGGCGAGTCTGAACGATGTCAGAGAGTTAGGCCCCCAAACGGAATACAACATCACAACAAAACCGGCTTGGCAGAGGTTAAGAGACACGTACGAAGTGAATAGGGGTAGCTTCCTGAAATTTCCCTTGGCAATCAAGACCAGCAGCAAGGCAATCTGGACAAGTGCACTGCAGGCCCATAGACTTAGCACGTAGCGAGGTAGATGACTCACGAGCGTGCATACTAGCATGTCTTGACTGGCCGATAAACAAGACAATGGTACTGGCACAAGTGGGTAGTTGGTCCTAGGACGCTCTGAGAACGTAAGCGCTCCGGGCCGGAAACCTTTGATGCATGACGGACGGATTCTCTGCCTATGACCCGAGTCGGAATCGGGGTCAATCAGATCGTGGCGCCGCCGCTCCGGCCAACCATCGGATGACAGGGCCTGTTGTTAGAAGTGTCTAAGATCCAGCGCTCCGCAACTCCCCGATCATCTGCAAGAGAGTTGCGGAGGTCGGAACATTCTTCTCTACTACGCTTCCATTCCGGGCGGCGGCGGAGCCGGAATCGGTGAACCGCTCACGGCGGGGAAGCTGAATCCTGGAGGAGGCGGCGCCGGAATGGGCGAGCCACTAGCGGTTAATAGACGGAAGCCCGGGGGCGGCGGAGCGGGAATCGGTGACCCGCTTACGATTGCGCAATTACTGGATAAGGGTTTGACTGAGCTGACAACAGGGAGTACGATCGACAGAGCAAGGAAGCACAGCGCCAAGCGAATGATGATACTTTTCTTCATGGATGAACCCTCCTGGTTGCAACCATGAAGCAGAAAAAGACGGACTGATCAGAACGATTTGAAGCGTTCCGTCTTCGGAACGCGACACTGGACGAAAATGCTTTCGCTGCTGCAACAAAATCGCCGTATTATTCAGGATTTCACTCTCACAACACTCGCGGGCATTCCTGGTGATTATGGCCGGCTGACCTATATGGCTTCACTCCGCGATCTATCCAGCGGCCGTTACGAACATGCCGGGCTCACGGCGTTATATCCCGATGAGGCCGTCCAGCAAGCCCTGGAATTGTGTCATGAGCAGTTGTTCGAGCGCGTTTTGGAAACACCTCTGTCGCGGCAGGAAACCGACTTGAAGGAATGCCTGGAACGCATGCCTGGGGGACTCTGCGCGGCCCTGGCTCATTGGCGCCGTATGGAGGCCTACCGAGTTTTGATGCCGGAGCGTGTTCCGGGCTATCTCAAGGAGCTTTTCTGCTCGAATTTGCGCGCGCTGCTGGAGATTCTTCTGGAAGAATGTTCCACGGCTCATTCAGCCGGGTGACCACCCCAACAACCCGGCCGATCACTTCCGCTTCATCCGGGATTTGCCAGGATTCCGGCACGCAGCGCGAAAGAGGATGCGGCTGCATCAGGAGGCGTGTGCCGGCTTGATGAAACCATCCGCACCGGTATCCATCCCGCACCTCGACAAAATAGATTGGCCGGTCGTATTCATTAGCCCAATTGTCGTCTTCTACGTGTCGCATGGTTGCATCAATCAGAACTACGCTGCCGGGGCGAAGCAGAGGCACCATACGCCTGTCGGACAAGCCGATGTACCCATACCGATGGCGGGAATCTCTGTTGGTTAGCACTCCTTCGAGACTCCCCCACTGTTCGACCATCCGGGAAAGCAGCTCGGTTCGCTTCGGATCGAATGCGGGATCGAAGCGCACCGGGGTCCTGAGACAGATGGGGGGTGCTGCTAAGTGCGTTTGAGGGGCTAGAAACGTAGCGCCATCCGGGAAGCAGTTCTCAATCGGAACGTCGTACCAGCGGAATATGTCGAGGGGATTCAGGTGGTAAACTACCGCGAGCGTGTACAGTTTGTGAAGTCCCGGCGTAACACCGCGATTCTCGATATCCGCCAGGCGGCTGATGTGAAGAATCATTTCAGGACGGCCTCGTAGCGCCGCTAACTCAAAGCTGGCGCGCTCGACATCACGGTATGTAAGACCCAGTCGTTCACGGGCTTGCCGCAGACGAAGTCCTGGGAGCATGTTTTCCTCGGGATTGACCTCAAAGCCTACAAAGGAAAGTATAACAGAATTACCATTCTGTTAAGGATTCAGAACAAGTCATTTTAGATTTGATTCGAATAACATTCTTGATGGCAGCATCAACCAATTGAATGGAGAGTGTCTGTACAACTCTCTGTCCCGATCCTCCCGTTCTGAGTCTCCCGGACCGAATTGCAGGTTCTCGCGGCGCTTCGAACCATAGCAACCAAAACGCAAGGCAGGCAGCCCTGAAACAGAAACTGTTTCGAATCCGCCAGCACGGTATTCCACGGGAAGCGGCCATTCAGCAGCGTTATCTGCTATTCTGCGAAGACCATGCCTCATCCGACTAAAAAGGTTGCCACCTGTCTCCGGTTTCTGTTCCTGGTCACGCTCTGTTCACTAGCCGCCAGCGCACTTTTCTCGCAGCAAGCTGTGACCGCGCCGCCCGTCGCGACTCAGCCGAAATCGAACAATTCCGAGTTTGCGGCTGCCGCGGACGAAGTACTGCAACAAGTCAGCCAGATCACCGGGCTCAAGATGATCACCCCGCTTAAAAAGACCTTGCGCTCGAGAGATGAGATTCGCGCCTATGTGATCCGGGAAATGGACGACGAGAAGAACCCCGCGGAACGCTATGGGGAGACAAAGAGCGCGGAAGCCTTTGGGCTGATTCCTAAAGGATTCAACCTGGACAACTTCATGGTGGATTTGTTGACCGAACAGATCGCAGGCCTCTACGACCCGAAAGCGCGTGAGTTTTACATCGCGGATTGGATTCCTTTGGATGATCAGCGGATGGTCATGGCGCATGAACTGACTCATGCGCTTCAGGACCAGCATTTTCAAATAGAAACCTGGGTTAAGGCGGCGCGGCCCAACGACGACGCGGAACTTGCGCGCGAAGCTGTGCTCGAGGGCAGCGCCATGGCCGCGATGATCGACTACTTGCTGAAGGGAACAGGGCAAAAGGTCGAAGATCTGCCGGCGATTGATCCGTCCGTGTTCGCCGGCGACCTATCGAAGACACCACAATTACAGGCTGCACCTCAGTTTCTGAAGGATGCTCTCATTTTCCCCTATTCTGCAGGCTTGAAGTTTTCGGCGGCGATCCTGAAACCTGGGGGATGGAACGGCTTGTCGGCCGTATTCGCCAAGCCGCCACTTTCCACCCAGCAAATCATGCATCCGGCTCTGTACAAGCTGGAGAAAGCCCCGGCACAAATCATTCTTCCCTCCATCGAAAAGCTGCTTGGCCCGGACTGGACGAAAATCGACGAGAACGTAATGGGCGAGTTCGGGTGGAAGGAGATTCTGAAGCAGTTTCTTGGCGAGCAGCGGGCTACCCCGCCGGCCACCGCGTGGGATGGCGACCACTATGTCCTCTACGAGCAGAAGCAAACCAAACGGCTTGTGTTGGTGGCTCTCGTGCGCCTGGACAGCGAAGCCCATGCCGTGCGCTTTTTTGATGCGTACGCAGAAGCGCTACAAAAGAAATATGGCGAGAAAACGAATCCGTCCAGCGAACCGGATTTCCTTACCTTTCCCACCCCGGATGGCGGTGTATATTTGCGTTGCGCCGCGACGGACTGCATTTCTGCAGAGGGCACATCTCGGGCGGTATTTGACAGCATCAACGAGATGATGGGTTGGCCCGCCGCGCCCAAACTCTCCGAGGTAGGAGCCACAGCTGCGAAGCAGCACTAGCTAAGTCCTGTGTTTTCAATGGCGAAAAGCCTCTCTCCACAAGCCAAGAACTGAGCATTTCCTTCTTGGGAAAAATCAGGTTTCCAGTCTCGCTTACTCAACCGATCCCTTGAACACAGGCAGGCTTGCCCCAGATTTCCCAGGCTTTGCCCTGGACTCCAGCCGGCTGATTCGACTCACAAATTTTTCCGCAAGACGTGACGCGCGGCTTGCGACGTAAGGATCGCGCGAGTGAGCGCAAGAACGTTTGAGTTTTGCCAACCCGAGACGAGCAAATTCCACTGCGCGAGTCAAGTCCCTATCGCGGCGCTCGTAATGAATGGCGAGCTGCTCGCATGCGAAGACGCCGTCCTGGGGGTCGGCGGCAAGTTCGTGCCAGAGCGCAGCAGCCGCTTTGAAGTCCCCCCGGCGTTTTGCGAGTAACGCAAGCTCGCGGCGAGCGCGCGGACGGATCTCGGCGGGGAGGCCAAGCTGGAGCGCTTGGGTGCAAGCGACTTGAGCTCGATCGCGATCTCCGCGCCGTTCGAGAAAACGAGACAGCCCGAAGAGATCGAGACTGTCAATGCCATTACAGTCGGTGTCTGACGTTGCCAGAATCGAGTTGATCTTGCCGAAGAGAGCTGCGAGTCCTCGCAGATCCATCTGGTTGTGACGCACAACTCCAACGAGCGGGTCCGAAGAACCGCCGCGAAGATAGTCAAAATAATACTGGGGGATTAGTGCGGAGGTGATGTCGTCTTCGCGGTGCCAGCCAAGGCGCTGCGCGTCGAGGACTTGACGCTCGAGTTCGACCAGGCGGACGGAGCCAAGACGCAACTTCCATAAGGCTCGAGCGGGATGAAGCAGATCGAGATGAGCCGCCAGGCGAGGTGTCGGAATCGAGCGCGTCATGGCAAAGCGATTTTCCAGAAGCGGCCAGTCGAAAGTTTTGCCATTGAACGTGACGAGAACGGATCGTTCCGCAAGGCGCGCTGCAAGTTCGTGAAGGAGCGAGTGCTCTTCGGAAAAGTCGCGCATGAAGAACTGCTCGACCTGAAGGCCGCCGGCGTCCCACCAAGCGATTCCCACGAGAAAAGGATAAGTCCCGGTTCCCCCGGCGAGGCCAGTGGTCTCGGTGTCCAGAAAAAGCCACCTGGAGGAATCAGCAAGCGCGAAGCGCATGTGGAGGGAAAGAGCGGCGTCACGTGTGCGGGAAAGAAGTTCGAGAGCGACCGCCGCTGGCTCGGTGAATTCCGGCGTGGAAAACCAGTTTCGAATGGCGAGGTGTTCGCCGAACTGATTTGAGGCGACGCCCGCGCCGAGCAGATGGGCCAAGGAATCTTCCCGGTCGGGAGGCCGGAGAGACGCGGGTCGCGAGAGCGCTGAGCGTGCGGGCCGGAGGGCCGCGAGTAGGGAGAATTTGTCGTCCAAGGGACTCATTCAGCCACACAACGCGTCCAGGATCGCAAGAGCTGCAGCTTTCGCGCGGGGCGCGAGGTCACCCGCAGGCCCAACACATGAGGGGCAGCCTTCCGCGCACGGGCAGGCTGCAATCAGTTCCCGTGTCTTGCGAATGAGCAAGCCGTGGGCGCGGAAAAGGGGTTCCGAAAAGCCGATACCGCCAGGGCAAGCGTCGTAGAGATAGAGATTAGGCTCGAAAAATTCCCTTTGATTCGAAGCAGATCGGTCTCCGAAACGAGAAGGAGTGAAATCATCCATCACCCCTGGCTGTAGCACATCATGTCTTGCCTCAACGAGCGATGTATCCGAATCGGGAGACGGCGGGCGTTCGCCGATGGCTGTGCCGAGATCGCGACCGTCGCACATTAGCAAGAGAGTAGCCACCGAGGCGAGAGCGTGCAGCAATCCGAACATGCCGCTCTGGCGCTCGCCCACGCTATAGGGCAGTGCATCGAGCAATGGCCTTTCCAGAGTGATCCAGTAGGAAGTGGTGTGCATCTCGTTCTCAGGAAGCTCGAGCTTGCCATCCCCAATATTCTCATTGGTGAAGAATTTTATTTTCTTGAAGCCGACGACTTGCGAGCGGACTAGAACATCGCCGTGGGAATGCGAACTCGCGCAAGGAGTGGACGTGCCAGCTGTTTCGGTTGCTTCGAGGACGCGGACTTGCGTGTAGCGCACAGCGTCGGTGTAATAATCGACGTCCACCTGCTTTACATAGGCCTTGCGCTCTTTGAAATCGAGATGCTCGACGTGGTATTGCTGACCGCCGTGAATATAAATGGCTTTCTCGTGCAGGAAAATCAGCGCGCTCGGGAAATCAACTTCACCGATTACGTTGGGCCCGCCGGTGATATCGATGATGATGAAATTGTCGCTGCTGATGGATCGCAGGCTGATGGTGTCGGCGGGGTAGGCTTCATGCGTCCAGTGATAAAGATCTCCGGCAAGATGCAGATAGCCGGCCTCCGCCAGCCGCGAACAAATATCCGGGAGGTCGACCGCGCCAAAGCGTTCACCGGGGGCGATGGGCAGTTCGAACGCGGCGCATTTCAAATGATTGATGAGAATTTCGAGATTATCTGGCTGAATGAAAGCGTGCTCGGGTGAATTGCCGAAAAAATAGTCGGGCTGACGCACGATAAACTGATCGAGCGGCGACGAAGAAGCAACCAGAACGGCGCAGGAAGCGCCACTGCGGCGTCCGGCGCGTCCGGCTCTTTGCCATGTGCCGGCAATCGAGCCGGGATAGCCTGCCATCACTACGGCGTCGAGCGAGCCCACGTCGATTCCAAGTTCGAGAGCGCTAGTCGTCACGACCCCGCGGATGCGGCCGTCGCGCAAGCCGCGCTCGATTTCGCGCCGCTCATTCGGCAAATAGCCGCCGCGATATCCCCGAATCGTCTCCTGCTTGCCGGGAGGCTGGGGATTGGCTTGCTGGAGATAGGTCAGCAGAATCTCGGTCTGGAGCCGAGAATTGGCGAAGACCATCGTTTGCAGATCGTGCTTCAGGAATTCCTGAGCGACGCGTGATGTTTCACCGATATAGCCGCGGCGAATACCGAGGGCGCGGTTAACGACGGGCGGGTTGTAAAATACAAAAGTCTTCTCGCCCGCCGGAGCGCCGTTGGCGTCCAGCACCTCGATCTCTTTTTCAATCAGTTTAGCCGCCAATTCTCCTGGATTCGCGATAGTAGCCGAGCAGCAGATGAACTGAGGGTCGCGCCCGTAGAAATTCGCGATGCGCCGCAGCCGCCGAAGGACGTTGCAAAGATGGCTGCCAAAAACCCCCCGGTAGCTATGCAATTCGTCGATCACAATGTAGCGAAGATTTTCAAATAGACGAGTCCAGCGTGTATGGTGAGGAAGGATGCCTGAATGGAGCATGTCCGGGTTGGTGAGAACCACATGGCCCTTTTCGCGGATAGCACGGCGGGCATCCGCCGGGGTGTCCCCGTCGTAGGTAAATACGCCGAAGCGATTTTCGAGGCGCTGATTGAGATCATAAAGTTCAGCTAGCTGATCCTGCGCCAAAGCCTTGGTAGGGAAGAGGTACAGCGCGCGCGTGTCCGGAGTTTCGAGGATGGAATTCAGAATCGGCAAATTGTAGCAAAGTGTTTTTCCGGAAGCCGTAGGTGTGACGACCACCACATTCTTGCCCGCGTGCACGGCTTCGGCGGCGATGGCCTGATGCGTGTAGAGACGGCTGATTCCCTTGGCTCCATAAGCGGCCGCAACATCGGCGCGAACCCATGCGGGAAAGTCAGCCCACTGCGCTTCCCGAGCGGGAAAATAACGCACAGCAGTAAGCATCTCGCCGGTGGCGTCTCGGGTGGCGAGGGTATCGAGAACTTCACGCACGCGAGCGAGCGACGAACCAGGAGATGGCTGGAGCGAGCCAGGAGCCGCCGCGCGCACCGCGAGAGAATGGGACATGGAAAGCGCCTCCTATAATTCGCCTTTTGTTCGCCAAGCCTAGCACGTGGCGATAATGGCCGCAACACGGATTTGTATGGGTTTCCCAAGGTTCTTGGCGGAGTCTGCAGAACGCCTGGTTTCGCAGCCGAGCGATGGGCCGCCGGTGCATGTGGGCAGCCTGCTAGAATGGTCTTAAGTGAGGCTGTCGCACGTGGCAGGGTTCTCAACTGCTTTCGGTCGCAGCCCAAGCGAGGAGACCTTTGGCCGAGCTTACCGTGCTTTATGATGGCGCCTGCAGTCTCTGTCGGGCGAGCGTTGCCCGTGTGCGGCGCATGGATCCCCGAAGCCTGATCGATCTCGTGGACCTGCACGGCGCGTCGGTCCCTGAGCGTTTTCCGCAAGTAAATATTGTAGAGGCGATGCGTTTGATGCAGGCAGTCGATCGCGGCGGGCGCGTCTACTCTGGAGCGGACGCTTGGTCACGCATTGGATTGGCGCTCCCGGGTTGGAAGTTGGCCGCATGGTTGCTTCTCGTGCCGGGGATTCACTTTGTGGCGCAGCGCTTCTACGGTTGGGTGGCGCGGAATCGGTATCGTTGGAACCGGGACCTTTGCGAGGACGGAACCTGCGCTTTGCATATCGACCAGCAGGCGGTACCACAGAAGATCGCCCGCGAAAAACCCTGAACCAATTCTTCCCCCGCCGCCCCGCTATAATGTCCCGCATCTATGGACTGGACTCCCTCGTCCCTCATTCGCTGGCTCTTCGATTCGCGAAGCGGCCCCTCGGACCGCTCTTTGCCGCGCTGGATTTTTCTACGCGCGCTTGGAGCGATTTATTTCTCGGCTTTTTTCTCCCTCGTGTTTCAAATTCGCGGACTTATCGGGCCGCAAGGAATTCTCCCAGCCAGCGAGTACTTGAAAAGCGCGGCGCAGCAGATTGGGTATGCACGGTATTGGTATGTCCCGAGCGTTTTGTGGATTTCAAGCGGGTCGCACATGCTGATGGCGCTTTGTTGGATTGGTATGGCTGCGGCTGTGCTGCTAGTTTTCAATTTGTGGCCGCGCGGAATGCTGGTCATCTGCTTTGTCTGTTTTCTTTCATTTGTCAGCGCCGCGGGGGATTTTTCGGGATACCAGTCCGACGGAATGCTGCTCGAGGCGGGATTTCTTTCGTTATTTTTTGCGCCTTCCGGATTTCGTCCGAGGCTGGGCCAGACGCGACTGCCAGTGCGGGCAGCGTTTTACCTGCTTCTCTGGGAATGGTTTCGCATCTACTTCGAATCCGGCGTCGCGAAAATGGCCAGCGGCGATCCAGAGTGGCGTAACTTCACTGCAATGGACGAGTATTATCAAAACGGCCCACTCCCAACATGGATCGGCTGGCACGTTCAGCACTTGCCGCACTGGTTTCACGCGGGAACTGCATTTCTAACCCTGGCTCTCGAATTAGTCTTGATTTGGGCCGCCTTCCTGCCGCGGCCCTTTCGCATCGCGCTCTTCTTTCTTGTGACGCCCTGGCAGATCGGAATCGTCCTTACTGCGAATTACACGTTTCTGAACTACCTTGTACTCATTCTCGGATTCTTATTGTTGGACGACCGATTCCTGATGCGGTTTTCTCCAGCGAGATGGACTAAATTGCTCCACGATGCGGTTGCCGCTCGCTCCATCGAAGCAGACGCGCCCGCTCGGGACCATCTTTCGATTTTAGCGCCTTCCCCAAATCCATCAGCAAGCGAAGCTCCCGCGGCGAGCGAGGCGCGCCCCGCTTGGCGGCGAGAACTTCACACCTGGCTCATTCCACTCCGTGTCTCCATTGCCGCGATTCTGCTGACGTGGATCTTCTACGCCACCGCAGTGCAAATGATCTGGATGATCACGCCCGCGCCGCTGCCAACCACGCCGGTCGCTTTGCTCGATCCATTCCGAATCGCCAATCGCTATGGGCTCTTCGCGGTCATGACTCGCAACCGCTACGAAATCGAATTCCAGGGCTCGGACGACGGCCAAACGTGGGTCGCCTATCCATTCCGGCATAAGCCGCAGGAGTTGAACAAGGCCCCGCGCATCTACGCGCCGTATCAGCCGCGGTTCGACTGGAACCTGTGGTTCGCGTCCCTGGGCGAGTGGCGCGACAATCCGATCGTGCTTCGAACGGAGCGGCGCCTGCTTTCGAACGACAGCGACGTCCTTGCTCTATTCGCTGCGAATCCATTTCCCCAGCGGCCGCCGCGCCAAGTCCGGGCCGTCCTCTGGCAATATTGGTTCACGGCCATGGAGGAAAAAACGAAGAGCGGCTTATGGTGGCGACGCCAGCTTCTCGGGCTTTATGCTCCCGCGATTGAACTGGAAAACGATGGCCGGATTAGCGTGACACAGTGGCCGGAGCCGTTGCCTCCGCACGAATGAGTCGCGTTTTTTTCGGTGAATGTAACTACTCTCGGCGAAGCCGAAGTATCAGAATGGCGCCGGCGAAGAAGAGAACTGTGGAAGTAGCGAACGCAACTTGCAGGGAGACCGCGCTCCAAAGAAAGCCGACAAGCAAGCTCGAAAGGAAATCCCCAACAGCATTCACAGCGGCCAATGTACCAAAGGCCATGCCATGCTGTTCTTTGGGGACGAGTCCGGCGGCGACGGAATCTTCGAGAGCTTCCTCCGTACCGACATAAAGCCCTGCCAACACAAAAATCGCGCAAAGCAGCCAGAGGGAATGCGTGCCCGTGCAAATCAGAATCGCCGTGATTCCCGCTAGGGAGTAACCTCCGGCCAGGACGATCTTGCGTTGAGGAACGTGATCGCTCAACCAGCCGCTTGCGTAAGCGGAGCCCGCGTAAAAAACGTTGTGTATGGTATAGAGCACAATGGCCATGCTGGCGGCGCGAGCGAGTCCATGTCCGGGCGCCAACATGCGCGAGGCATAAAGAATGAGAAGCGAGTGAGAAAAATCGCCCGCGCCGAATACCCCGACCGCGAAAAGAAATCGCAGGAACGGTGCGGGCAACTGACGAATGCCCATCAGGAAAGAACGCCGAGGCTTCACTGCGACGGTGCGCTCGCGGACGAACAGCCAAAAACAGGCCACGGCGATCGTGCCGGGAATCAGCGTCCAGAGAAAAACAGTGCGATAGTTGTGGCTCGTTTTCTCGAGCAGCCACAACGCGGTGAGCGGGCCGGCAATGGCGCCGACGGTGTCCATCAGCCTCTCCAGGCCGAAGGCGCGGCCATAGGCATTCGGCGAAACGTCCGCCGCCAGGAGAGCCTTTTTGGCAGGAGAGCGAACGCCGCGGCCAAGCCACGCGATCGCCCGACTAACCAGCAATTGATAGGCGTGCGTCGCAAACGCGAAAGAAGCCGTCGCAATGGCGGTCACCGCATAACCGGCTACCGCGAGCGGCTTGCGATGCTTCAAGCGATCCGTAAAATGGCCCGCGGCCAGCTTCGTAAAACTCGAGAGGCCATCGGAGATGCCCTCAATTACGCCGAGCCACGCGGGTCCCGCTCCTAGAGCGGCAAGAAATGCGGGCAGAATTGCCGTCGCAGTTTCATGGCTCCAGTCGCTGAACAGACTGGTGAGGCCGACGCCGAGGACCGTCCGGTTCAGCCAGGATTTGCCTTGGGCATCCTCAGTCATCGGAAGAGAGTGTACAGTCACCTCGTTGGAGTCCGAAGAAAAATGCACTCTTTGGACAAGCACGAGGTTCCCGCGATCAGGCTGCAAAGCTGGTTGGAAAAATGGGACTATTTCTTGGCGGCCCGGTAGAGAATCACGCGAACTTTTTCCAGCGTGATCAGACCGCCTTCCACCATTTCGTCCAAACGCGGAAGAATCTTCTCGATCCGTTCGGTCGATTCGATTACTTCGACGACGATGGGAAGGTCTTGCGACAAGCGAAGAATTTTGTCGGTATGGTAGACGCTTGAGCCACCGTAACCGCCGACGCCACGCAGAACGGTGGCGCCGGAAAAGCCTTCTTTCCGAAACATTTCAACAATGGCTTCGTGCAGTGACTTGCCATGCCATTTGTCCGATTCGCCGATGTGGATGCGCATCAGCGTGCGCTCGCCTTCGAATTTCTCGTGTGTCATCGAGGCTCCTAAAAGCGGTTTGCGAGCCGGATACCCGCCACGGATAAGAACAAACCAACAAAAACGCTGGCGGCGACGTAGGTTGTCGCCCGCAGCCACTCGCCGTCTTCCAGCATCTTGGCCGTCTCCCAGCCAAAGCTGGAGAAAGTCGTGTAACCGCCGAAAAAGCCGACGGTGATCGCCACGCGCCAGTCCGGCGAGATGAACATTCGGTTCAGAGTAAATTGCCCGATGAGGCCGAGCAGGAAGCAGCCCGTCAGATTGATCAGCAGCGTGCCATAGGGAAACGCCCCGCCCGCGCGAATCTGGACTATGCCTTGCAGCCCGTAGCGCGTCAGAGTGCCGACCGCGCCGAAAATCGCAATCAAAAGGATGCGCAATATCTCCCCGATCTGCTGCCAACCGCTCCGTCCAACAAAAAACTCCTGGAGCCATATGGCTGCCAGGAGTCATCAGAGCCAACTAATTCCATCGGCCCATTTTAGGCGAACTCCATCGCCTTCGAATGTTCGTTCCTCAGAGAGCTTACCCCCGCTCGACCTCCGGCGCAATACACTCGGGTCATTGTTAATCCTCAGCTCCAGGCCAGCAAACTTTGCTGTTGGCTCCCCATGCCGGATTTGTACGAGAATCATTGTGGCCGGTTAGCCGGGACCACGCTTTTGCCCTGGAACAGGACCGCGCGCACCTTCTCGAGCGCGTGAATGTCGCTAAGGGGATCTCCCTCGACAGCGACAAGATCGCCTTCCTTGCCGGTTTCGAGAGTTCCCAGCTGTTCGAGGCCAAGAAGTGCTGCACTTGTTTTGGTCCCGGAAACAAGCGCTTGTTGAGGAGTCATGCCGTACTTAACCTCCGTCATCATCTCGTCGCGCACAGTCCCAGTTCCCGGTGCGTACGAGTGGTCCGAACCCGCCGCGATTGTCACGCCGGTGTGCAACGCCAGCTGAAAACTGGGGAAATGTGTTTTGGCAAGGGCGGTGACCTTCACGATCACATACTCAGGGAAATGCATTTTCTGGCCGTTAGCCACACTCTCATCGACAACGAACACGGTGGGAACCATCACGACGCCGTGGCTCTTCATGAAGTCAGCGGCGGCCTGATCCAATTCCGACCCGTGCTCGATCGAGTCCACTCCGGCCTCCAGAGCCGAGCGAATGCTCCGAATGTTCTCCGCATGTGCCGCCACTTTCACGTGATCCATGTGAGTTTGTTGAACGATCACGCGCAGTTCTTCCGCTGAAACTTGCTCGGCAGTCGGCGAATCGAGCGGCGAAAGGACTCCGCCCGACGCAAGCACCTTGATCACGCGCGCTCCATACTTTATCTGCAAATGAACGGCTTTTTCAGCATCCGCGGGCGAATTGATGAATCCATGCATGGGCGTGTAGAAATCTTCCATGGGCGCGTAAGGCGGTGACGGAAAGAAGTCGCCGTGGCCGCCCGGGATGGTGAGCGCGTGAGCCGCTGGGACAATGTGCGGCCCTGGAATTGTCCCGTCTTCAATGGCGTCCTTGAGCGCCACATCAATGAAGCCGCCGCTGCCGAGAACGCGCGCGCCAACAACTCCGGAAGAAAGCGCGTAACTCATCGCCCTGCTGCCGCGCAGGGCGGCAAGCGGCTCCGAAACGGCCTGTCCGAAGGGGCCCGACCAGATGTGAATATGCGCGTCAACGAACCCCGGCAGCACTGTGTAGTTCGAGAGATCCACTTTCTCGGCACCCGAGGGCGCAGGGATGTCCTTGCCGACGGCAGTCACTTTGCCGTCGGTGATCACCACGACCGCTTGTGTGAGCGGCGGTTTTTCCGCGTCATAGATGAGCTTCCCGCATCGGACATAGACCACCCTGGGGGAGGGAGCAGAAAACGCCGCGAGCGAGCCAAACAAGCAGACCATGGCAGCCAAGAATATTCTTCGCATCACACTCTCCTCCCGAGGATTGAAAGTGGCAGGCTTCGCCACAGAAGATCACAACGGGCGCCAGCCTAAAACCTGGGGCGCCCGAAGTCAAATTTCGATTGCTAAGCTCGAACGCTGCAAGGCAGCGCGAGCATCGGCAGCTCATGCGAGCGATGGTCGCCGTGGGCTAATAATGAAAATGAAAGCGCATTTGGACGAAGATCTCGCGGGGATTCAGATAGTGCGTGCCGCCAAAGGTGAAACTATTGTCCAGCAGCACGCGCCGGTTGGCTACGTTGATCCCTTGTACATTGGCGGAAAACCGTTCGCCAAAGTTCTTACCCACCGATAGATCGAACGTCGTATGTGGTTGCAAATGATTATTCGGGTCTGGCGGAGAATTGCCGTTAGTGAAGCCGGACGCGTAGGAGACATCGCTCGAAGCGTAGGCGTTCCAGGGCAAGGTGAATTGCCCGCCCAAGTGTAAAGTGTCTCGCTGGTCGTGATCGAGGAGGCCAAATCCATCGCCGAACGAAAAGTTCGTCAGCCCGCCATTGATGTCTCCAAAACCGAGAGCGAGCTGATTCGAATAGGTGAGATAGATCTGGGCGCGATTGCGAATACGCGGAGAGCGAACGGTGACTTCCCATCCGCTGATGCGCGCCCCTTGAATGGTAATGGGGAAGAACAAGTCCGAATCGTTGAAGCTGTTGTGATCGAAATAATTGCTCGCGCGAGTGAGAAAATTATCCGCGTCGATCGTCCAGCCGCGGAGCGGAATGGTCACTCCGAATTGATGCTCCTCGTCACGCTCGCCGTGTAGTGGAACAAACCCGAGATTCTGGTTGGTGGCCAGGGCCAGAAGCGGACCAGAGAGGGTCTGCAACGGCGGCGCCTGATAAAAGTGGCCGTAAAAGCCCCGGAAGACCCAGTTGAGCTTGGGAATTCGCACGGACGCGCCGACGCGGGGACTGGTGACATTTTCGACCACGCTCCCGGAAAAGTGAGTCTGGCGGACGCCGGCATTCAAGTTGAGCCACGAATTCACACTGAATTGATCTTCTGCGTAGAGAGCTGTAAGGCTGCCCAGTGGATTCACTTGTGTGGGAGTTAAATCCGATGAGCTAGACTCCGGACACGCCGGAGTGATCGGCACTGGGCAATTATAGATCAAGCTGAAGAGTTGGGAGTCCTGTTGCCCAAACCCGTAGAGTCCGGCGCGCAAATTATTGCGCTTTTCCACCCAGATAATCGTGGCCTGGCCGCCTTCGTAATTGGAGGAACGGGCCTGAGTCGTGGAACTTGGCAGATCCAACGGGCTGCTTTCGTATTTCGCGCTGTTGAAGTGATAAAACGGTGAAATAGTGAAAACCAAGCCTGGGCCGACCGTACGCACCCACGACACCGCGGCGAACGAATCGTTCTCTAGGTTGGCATCCTTCAAAGACTGGCCCTGCGTGTCAGGATCGCGCGGATCAAACGGTACTTGGTAGAAATCTCGCCGAACCTGTGCGACAACGCGAAGCTGGTCGCGCGAATCCAGGTTGTACATGAGCGAAGTAAATCCACCAAAACCGTTTTGCGTGTCGTGAATGACGGTTGAAGTGGGCGTTTGCAATCCAAGATTCGAACGATTTCCGTTCACGCTCGCGTAGTACGCAAAGCGATTGGTGTGCCCTCCAAAATTGAGCTGGTTGTCTGTTTGATAAAAATTCCCGACGCTGACCACGAGTTCCGCGTCGTTGTTGCGTTCGAATCCCGATCGAGGCGCGACATCGAATACACCGTAGGTGCGATCCCCGAAGTCGGCGGCATAGCTTCCGCGCTGCATCTCGAGCGTGTCGATGTCGTTGGGATCGATTTGCGGGCCCAGGTTGCTGGCAATATTCGTATTTGGAATGGGAACGCCATCAATCAACCAGCTCACCTGGTGGCCGCCTCGAACGTGAAGTTGGTCATGTGTGACGTAAGCGCCGGGCGTGTAGTTGGTGATCAATGCCAGGCTATTCGTTCGCGCCGCGCCAGGTGTCTCTTGAATCGTCTTGCGGTCAACAAGAGTCGTTGGCGTCACCGATTCGGTCTGTCCCGGAGCGGCTTCCGCTGAGACTGTGACGGATTGGTTTTGCGAGGCGACGCGCAGTTCGATATGCAGAATCGGCGCGCTCCCCGATAGGACGGTAAGGCGCTGTTCTTGCGACGCAAAAGAAGTGTCGCTCACGCGAAGGGTGTACGTCCCGAGCGGGACGGCATCGAAATGAAACTCACCGCTTGCATTGGTTTGCGTCTTCTCCGCATAGCCGGACGAGTCCGCGCTGAGTACAACCTCGATGCCTGCAACGGGCCGGTGTTGTGAATCGTGGACGATTCCTCGCACTGTACCAAACGCAGTGGCAAGAGCGCTGCCGGCAAACAGCAGCACAACTGCAGTTACATGAAATGCCTTTCGCATAAACTTCGATTTCTCCTCGTGAAATAGCGCTCGCGCGGCTCTCAAGCCGGGATGTAGTTGTGCAAAGGTGCGTGGAGAGCGAGCAGTCCGCTACAGGACTGGAGAAGAGAATCGAGGCGGAGGAGATAGAGGCTTGATGAAGCGGGAAACCTCGAGCGACTTTGCAACCTGCACTGGACGGGATACTTCCTCCGTCGCAGGCACAAAAATTACCGCAGGCAGCAGAAACGCAACCGGAAGCAAAGCCGGGCGCGTAGTATCCGGGCAACACGACATGGAGCACGACGTCAACCCAGCTGAGTCATGCCCGCAGTCCATTGGAGAGGATTGGCGAGAAGGTACGTTTTGTTGTGCGTGGTGGTGATTTGCGGTAATCGGGCAATAGCCGCCGGCGCAACATTCCATGCTATGCGCCAGCCACGCAGCCCCGGCGAGCGGCGCATATAATAGCACCACACTTAATAGACAAATCCACGCCGCCAACGCTCGCAAACGATTTTGTGTTCTTGAAGCCACAGGTATTCCAACCAATTTTAATGATACTCCAGTTAGACGGCTGCCGGACGCCTTGGACAGCCAAGACCATTGAGCGTAATTCGGAAATTGTATGCTCTAAAAGTAACGCTAACGGGCGGCAAACAACCTGGCCTTGCCGTCTTGACTTGGCAGAGACCGCGTCGCAGACTGATTTTATGGCGCACACATATATCCTGTTTGAGTTCGGCACTGATGAAGAGAAGGCGCAGCTCGCGCGGCACAAACTCGAAGGCTGGAAACAGGCATTTCGGCTGGATAAAAAACTCTTGTACAAGCTTGAACGCGCTGAAGACGAAACAAAAGGCGCTCCCGAAACCGCTCAGAAGGCTGCCGATACCCCAAAAGGCGAAAAGTCTAAATCGAAGTCCAAGTCCAAAACCAAATCCGCCGCTGCCGAACCGCCAGGAGCCGCAACGCCCCCCAATGGCAAGGTGAATCTGCTTATAAGACTCTATTTTTCGGGGCACGAAAAGCTGACAGAGCAGCGCTGGCTCGAGCGCATTCCGGCCGAGGAGCCGTTCAAGGATGCGTCTCCGCGCATCGTTCGACAGGGCGAACCGCGATTCGAAGAAGTAGTCAAACAGTTCGACTCCTTGGAGTAGCATTGCCAATTTGGGGGCTGCGGCCGGACTTCGGTTATAATAGACTCCCGCAGATGCAAGATCCAACTTAACAACGAGGGCAGAACGTATGGCGGTACAAACGCGCGTCAAACCTGCCAAGCTTGACGCTCTCAAGTTGCACGGCCTCGATCGCGACACCCTCATCCGCATTTACCGCACCATGTATCTTTCGCGCCGGCTGGACGATCGTGAAATCCAGCTCAAGCGCCAGAATAAGATTTTTTTTCAGATCTCCGGCGCAGGCCATGAGGCCGTGACCGCTGTCATGGGGCTTCTTCTTCGTCCGGGCACTGATTGGGTCTATTCCTATTATCGTGACCGGGCGCTTTGCCTGATGCTCGGGGTCAAGCCCGTAGAAATGCTCCTGCAAGCCGTTGGGGCCAAGGACGATCCCAGTTCCGGCGGCCGGCAGATGCCTTCGCACTGGGGCCACGCGAGTTTGAACATCGTCAACAAATCTTCCTGTACGGGAACCCAATTTGTGCAGGCCGTGGGTGCCGCGGAGGCCACGCTTTATTACGAGAACCATCCGAAGGCTTTGGCGCACGCCAGGAAAGCACCTCTCGGCGACCACGTGCGCCACGACCGCGAAGAAATCGTCTTTGTCTCCGGCGGCGACGGCGCCACCAGCGAGGGCGAATTCTGGGAATCCCTGAACGCCGCGTGCGCCAGGAAGCTGCCACTTCTTTACCTGATTGAAGACAACGGCTACGCCATTTCCGTTCCCGTCGAAGTGCAGACCGCGGGCGGCAGCATTTCCAAGCTCACCCGGGGCTTCCCCGGTCTGCATATCGCTGAATGCGATGGCACGGACCCTCTCGAGAGCTATGCGGTATCCAAGGCCGCCGTTCAATATTGCCGGGAACGCTGCGGCCCGGCGCTCATTCACGCGCACTGCACACGGCCGTACTCCCACTCTCTTTCCGACGACGAGAAACTTTATAAGACTCCGGAAGAACGCGAAGCCGAAGCTCACCGCGATCCCGTTTCCAAGTTCGCTCTTTTTCTCGTCCGCGAAGACATCCTCGATCAGAAAGAAATCGAAGCGCTGGAAGCGGACGTCGACCAGGAAGTGCGCAACGCGGCTGACGAAGCCCTGGCGGCCGAAACGCCGCAGATCGATTCGATTCGCGTCAACGTATATTCTCCGGATGTCGACCCTACGTCCTCCGCCTTCGAAGCACAGCCGCATTTGCACGGTGCTCCGAAAACGATGGTCGAGATGGTCGCCGCCACCCTCTCCGATGAAATGGCGCGCGATGAACGCATCACCGTCTTCGGTGAAGACGTGGCGGATGCCAGTCGCGAAAATACCTTGAAGCAAGTGAAGGGCAAGGGCGGGGTGTTCAAGGCTACGTCCGGCCTGCAGCGAAAGTATGGCCACGATCGCGTCTTCAACACGCCCCTGGCGGAAGCCAGCATCGTAGGTCGTGCGATCGGAATGGCTACGCGCGGGCTCAAGCCTGTGGCCGAAATCCAATTCTTCGACTACATCTGGCCCGCCATGATGCAGATTCGGGATGAGTTGTGCGTGATGCGTTGGCGCTCGAACGGCGTTTTCAAGTCTCCCGTCGTGCTGCGCGTCGCGACAGGCGGTTACCTGACCGGCGGAGCCATCTATCACAGTCAGAGCGGGGAGTCGATCTTCACGCACTGCCCGGGCCTTCGCGTGGTGATGCCCTCAACCGCGCTCGATGTCGCGGGGCTTCTGCGGACCGCGATTCGCTGCGACGATCCCGTCATGTTCCTCGAGCACAAACACCTGTATCGCCAGCCGTACAATCGTTCCGAATATCCAGGCCCCGATTTTACCGTGCCGTTCGGAAAGGCCCGCATGGTCTCCGAAGGCACCGACGTCAGCATCATCACCTACGGCGCTTTGGTCCATCGGGCCGAAGTCGCCGCCGCTCAGCTCGGCCGCGAGGGCATCTCGGTCGAAATCCTGGATCTTCGCTCTCTTTCTCCCTACGACTGGGAAGCCATCTCCGCCACCGTCCGCAAAACCCATCGCGTCATCGTGGCCTACGAAGACATGCTCAGCTGGGGCTACGGCGCTGAAATCGCAGCCCGCATCGCCGACGAACTTTTCGACGAACTCGACGCTCCCGTCAAGCGCGTCGCCGCCATGGACACTTTCTGTGCCTACCAGCCCAAACTGGAAGACGTGATTCTGCCGCAGACCAGCCACATTACGGCTGCTGTGAAGCAAATACTTCAGTACTAGGCACCAACCCCTTTGTCCCGTACCCAGGAAACTTTTTCACTTGATTTTGCGTATCCTATTGTAGGAAATGCTGGATAGACCGCTATTTGGGGGGTATACGAATGACCTGTCCAAGCTGCAGTAAAGATATCGCCATCGGTTCCAAGTTCTGCTACAACTGCGGAGCGAAGCAACCTGAATCCGGCTCGCCTGGGCTCTCTCCCGCAACCGGCGCTCCCAAAAAGTTGATGCGTTCGAGCACGGACAAGAAACTCGGAGGAGTCTGTGCCGGGCTCGCCGATTATTTCGACATGGATCCCACCGTCATCCGGCTGCTGTGGTTGCTCTTCGTGATTTGCGGCGGCACGGGCTTTCTCGTCTACATAGTTCTCTGGATCGTACTCCCGCTGGCGCCGGGCGGCGTCATACCCACTTCGGCGAGCGTCACAACCACTTAGAGTGGAACGGCCAAGCGCGGATCACCTCTCCTTCGGATTGCGCGGACCGCGCGACCTCCCGCCCTTTTCGAACAGCGGGTAGTCCATGGCCAGCGGCCCCGCGCCGATTGTCGCCAGCGCAAAACATCCCGCGGCCACCACCATCGGGTAGGCGTATTCATGGACGGCAAAATAGCTGTGTGGCGGGTAGACCTTCCAAATCAGCAGGATCATCTCAATAGCTAGGAGCAGCGCTGCTCCGCGCGTAAATAATCCCAGAAGCAGCAAACCGCCCCCAAAGGTCTCCACCACCCCCGAGACATAGACAAAGTAATCGGGAATAGAGTGCTGTGCGAATAGAGCGTGCATGCTATTTGTTCGGTGAGCCAACATCGGGTAGCCGTGCGACAAGAAAATAACGCCAAAGGCGGCGCGGAGCAGCAGCAAAGCAAACGGCTGCAGGGCGTTGAGAGATTTCATCTAGTCCCTTCGAATCAGAATTGAAAAAACTCTCCAGAGGCAGCCGCATTTTAGCAGAAAACCATACAGGGCATGATGGGCGGCGGATGCGGCCTGGAATCAGGTACAATTCTTGATGAATAATAGAGTGGAAAGTTCAATTCTGATGCCAACTCATTGCGTGCTTTTCGGGCTCAATGCCGTGCCCGGCATCCTCATTCTCACTGCGCAGCGGGCACAGTCATCCATTCGCGCAACTCTCGGGTATTCCGCATGAAGCGCAAGCTACTAATTGCCGTGCCCCTGCTGTGTATCGTCGCGCTTCTCGCCTGGCTCTTCAGGCCAAAACACGAAACTCTCGGCGAGGCCTACGTGGGCGAACGCACCGCAACACTCTGGAGCAGCGTGGCCTTGGTTCGCGAACCGCTGGACACGTTGCATTACGGCGACCGCGTCGACGTCGTGGCTCGCCGCAATGACAGCATGAAGGTGCGCACCGCCGCCGGCGAATTGGGCTGGGTGGAAGGCCGTTATCTGATAGATCCAGCGCTCTGGCAGCGCAGCACTAGGCTCCTCAAGGAAGTCCTCCCGATGCCCGTGCAGTCGCGCGGCCGCACAAAAGTGGCTACCAATCTTCGAGTTGCCCCCGGGCGCAGCCAGGCGCGCCTTTACCAGTTCGCACGCGGCGTACCGGTTGAGATCGTGGGCCGCGCGGTGGCGGATTGGGTCCAGGTTCCGGACGAAAAAGAAGCAGCCACTGAGCCGCCGGACACAAAGAAAGAAGACTGGTTTCTGATTCGAGGATTGGCGACGCGTCCGCCGGGAGAATCCACCGCACGTGCCGCGGAAACAACCACAACACAACCCGGCGATCAAACGCTCCCCATCGCAGGCTGGGTCATCGCACGATTTATCGAGATGGATCTGCCCGACCCGATCCGCGATGGAGCTTCTTCCTCGAACATCCGGCCGATTGCATGGTTTGAACTCAACCGCGTTAGCAATCCCTCGGGCGACAAGCCGCAGTACCTCCTGGCTGGGGCTCGGGGCCCCGAGGGCCAGCCCTGTGATTTTACGACCCTACGCGTTTATACCTGGAACCTGCGCAGGGAGCGGTACGAGACCGCATTTATTGAAAACGACCTGTGCGGCCAGCTTCCGGTGCTTGTAGGAAAAAGTGATAAAGGCGACCCTGAATTTCGTTTTCACGAAATGGGCGCCGCCAAAGGCGAGCGGGTCTATCGATTGATGCAGACGGTCGTCCGACGAGTTCGCGAAGGTGCGGAAAGTTCTAAGAAAAGCGGTCGGGCGGGAAAGACAAATTCACCGGCAAAGTAGTCGAATCCGTTGGCCGCATGGGGTCCTCTTACTTCGGCAAATAGAATTGCGCGGTCTGGCGAAAGGAAAATGAAAGAATGGCGCTGCACATCAGCGAAGCTGAAGTCCGGTCGCTCCTCACGATGCCTAAGGCCATCGAAGCGGTCGAGGAAATCTCGCGGAAACAGGCCAGCGGCGAAGTAATCGTCCACCCGCGCAGGCGCTTTGAG
>Ga0209166_10000158_pt1 | contig 89294 bp, 87 predicted proteins | sample Coa_R1_3_FD_187151 | JGI IMG/M metagenome (GOLD analysis project Ga0209166, IMG submission 187151) | Surface soil microbial communities from Centralia Pennsylvania, which are recovering from an underground coalmine fire - Coalmine... | ecosystem: Environmental > Terrestrial > Soil >...
TCAACGATCGTGGCGAGCAGCGCATCGTGGCGTGCCATGGCCTGGCGCATGGCCGCGGGATGTTCCTCCCACGGCCGCGACGAGCCTTCAACATCGGTGAACAGAAACGTGATCGTGCCGGTCGGCAGCTCAGGCATCGCGTCCGCCTCGCTGAACTCCCCTGTCCCCTGTCACCAGTAACCTGTCACCTCACGCGATCGAGTAGCCGCCATCCACCACCAGGTTCTGGCCCGTGACGAAGTTCGAGGCGCGCGAGGCGAGGAAGACGGCGGCGCCTGCTAGTTCTTCGGGTTCGGCGAAACGGCGCGCCGGCGTACGGCCGACGATGCGCTCGTAACTCTCCTTGTCGGCCATCAGCGGCGCGGTCAGGTCGGTGCGCACCCAGCCGGGGATGATGCAGTTGACCCGGATGTTGTCCTTCGCCCAGGCTACGGCCAACGACTTCGTGAGCTGCACCACGCCGCCCTTGCTGGCCGAGTACGACGACACCGTGGGGCTGCCGAACAGCGAGAACTCCGAGCCGATCGTGATCACCCTGCCGCCGCCGTTCGCCAGCAGCGCCGGGTAGGCCGCCTGCGCCGCGTAGAAGACGCCGTTCAGGTTCGTGCCCAGCACGCGCAGCCAGTCGGCTTCCGCCAGCGCCTGCGGCGCCCCGCGCACGGCGATGCCCGCATTGGCCACGACGATGCTCAGCTTGCCGAAGGATTCGAGCGCCGCCCGCACCGCGGCCTGCACGTCCTCACGCCGGCTCACGTCGCAACGCACGCCCAGGCAGCGCCGGCCCAGCGCCTCGATCTCGGCGCGGGCCTCCGCCGTCTTCGCCTCGTTGCGCGCCGCGATCACGATCTCGGCACCGGCCCGCGCCAGCCCTACGGCGATGCCGCGGCCGATGCCGCCGTTGCCGCCCGTCACCAGCGCGACCTCGCCCTTCAGATCGAACTCATCCATCGGTACCGTCCCGGCCAGGGCATCGTGCCGCCGCTCACCACGGCAAACGCCTGCATTCTACGCCCCCCGCCCCTCGCTTGACGTCCTCGATCACGGCTTGACAGCGCTGTGACGCGGGGCGATACTTCGGCGGCCGGTAAACCTTTTCGCGCAAGACGCCTGGCGCGAGGGTGTTCGTGGCTACTATCCGCGACGTCGGCCGCGCGGCGCACGTTTCGATCGCCACGGTCTCGCGCGTGGTCAACGGCGACCGTTCGGTCCACCCCGGCCTGCGCCGGCTGGTCGAGGAAGCGATCGAGCAGCTCGGCTACCGGCCGAACGCCGCCGCGCGCAGCCTGCGCCTCGCCCGCACCGGCACGATCGGCGTCGTCGTGCCCGATCTCACCAATCCCACCTTCACCGACATCCTGCACGGCGTCGAGCAGGTCGCCGCGGCGCGCGGGCGCAACCTCTTCATCTGCGACGCCGCCGGCTCGTTCAGCGCCCAGAGCGCCCACCTCGACCGGCTCTACGGCCAGCGCGTGGACGGCATCCTCATCCACCCACTCGGCCCGTTTCAGGCGCAGATCGCCGCCACGCGGGCGCTGGGCATCCCCGTCGTCGTCATGGGCCAGCGCGCCCCCAGCGGCATGGAGCCCGAGATCGTGGTCGACGAGGCGGACGCTGCGCGTGCCGGCTTCCGCTTGCTCTTCGAGCTGGGCCACCGCCGCATCGGCATGATCATCCGCTCCTACGGCAGCGAGCCCTCGCAGCCGATGGCGAGCATGCCCGTGCGCCTGCGCGACTACCGCGCCGCCCACGACGAAGCGGGCATCCCCGTCGATGAGTCGCTGCTGTTCAGCGCTCAGACGCTGGAAGAGGCGCGGCGGCAGGCGAGCGAGATGCTGGCGCGGCCCGACCGCCCGACCGCCCTGATCGCGGGCATGCACCGCTTCACACCGGGCATGCTGCTCGCCATCCGTGAGGCCGGCCTGCGCATGCCGCGCGACGTCTCGCTGCTGGCGCACGGCGATTCGCTCTGGGCCAACGCCTTCGAGCCGCCGATCAGCGTGATCCGGCTCGACTACAGCGCTTTCGGCCGGCGCGCCGCCGAGCTGTTCTTCGCCGTGGAGGCGGGCGAGGCGCAGGAACAGACCCTGACCCAGCGCTCGGAGCTGGTGGTGCGCCGCACCTGCGTCCCGGCGCGGCTGGTTGCGGCAGCGGCCCATTAGTGCGCAGAATGCCGCACGCGGGGCGCTGCCGCGCCGCCGGCAGCCGCCCACAGTACGCAGGAGCACGATGGTGGAGATCCGCGAATATCTACGCTACTTCATCGACCAACTGCACGGCAACTACGAGAAGGCGCTGGCCGATCTGACGGCGGACGAGTGGCGCCACCGGCCCGGACCGGAGACGAATCACATCGGCTTCACCGCCTGGCACTGGGTGCGCACCGAAGACAACGTGGTCAACTTCGTATTGCAGCGCAAGAACACCGTCTGGCTCGACCAGGGGCTGGACCAGAACTGGCAGTTGCCGAAGGCCGCGCAGGGTACCGGCATGCCGCGCGAGGAAGCGCATGCCATGACCGTGCCACCGCCCGCCGAGTTCTTGCCCTACGCCCGCGCCGTCTGGCAGAGCACCGCGCCCTACTACGCCGCGCTCACGCCGGACGAGCTGGACCGCGTAGTGCGCGTCATGCCCTTCGGCGAAATCCCCGTCTTGCAGGCGCTCGGCCAGATCCTGATCGCGCACGGCAACCAGCACCTGGGCGAGATCTGGCTGACACGCGAGCTGCAGGGCAAGAGCGGCCAGGGCTTCTGACGGACGACCGCCGCGCCCGGGCGTCAATGCGGCAGACCGTCAGCCCGGCCGCACCGCCTTGCCGCCACGGGCCGAGTCGTAGGCCGCCAGCACGACCGCCAGGCTGGCACGCGCTTCGGCGCCGTCCGAGATCGGATGCACGCCCTCGCGCACGGCACGCACGAAGTGGGCGTAGAGGCTGTCCGCCGAATCAGACGGCGGCGCCGCCGCGCTGCGCTGGCCGGCCCCGTCCGAATACAGCAGCAGGAGCGGCTGCGCTGCCGCCGGATCGAGCACCAGCCGGCCGCGCTCGCCCTGCACGGTGACCAGCCTGTCGACGCCGGGCCGCGCCGTCCACGAGGCCTGCATGGTCGCCAGGGCGCCGCCGGCGAAGCACAGCAACACCAGCGCATTGTCGTCGGCGAAGGTGGGTTTCTGCACCCGCGCCGTCATCGCCATGACGTCCACCACCGGCTCGCCCACGAACCAGCGCAGAATATCGACCATGTGAATGCCGAGGTCGAGCAGGGCGCCGCCTCCGGCCGCGTCCTCCCGCCAGAACCAGTCGCTCGTCGCGCCCCGGGCCCCGTCCGGGCCGGCGTGGCCGAAGACGCCGCGGGCGGAGAAGATGCGGCCGATCGCGTCCGCCGCCAACTCCCGCCGTGCCGCCGCGAAGAGCGGCTGAAAGCGCAGATTGTGCGCCACCATCAGCACCGTGCCGGCGGCGCGAGCCGCCTCGATCATCGCGTCGGCCTCGGCCAGCGAGACGGCCATCGGCTTCTCGACCAGCACGTGCTTGCCGGCGCGAGCCGCGGCGATCGCGATCTGGGCGTGCAGCGCGTTCGGCGTGCAGATCGACACGGCGTCGATCTCCGGGTCGGCCACGAGCTCCTGCCAGTGTGCGTAGACGCGCAGCACGGAGAACTGCGCCGCGGCCGCCTGGGCGGTCCCGACATGGCCGCTGGCGACGGCGACAAGCCGCGCGTGCGGATCGGCGGCGAAGGCGGGCAGATGCGCGCGGCGGGCGATCAGGCCGCAGCCGACCAGGCCGATGCCGGTGGCTGCGCACATCGCTACGCCAGGTCCGCCGGGCGCGGCGCGGCGCCCTGCCGGCGCACGACGATGCGCAGGGCGTCCGCCTCGACGTGCAGCGCGATCTGCGCCCCGGCGGCCGCGGCCAGCGGCGCAAACACGTCGAACAGCGCCCGCATCGCCGCGGGCGTCGCGCCGAACGGTGCCAGCACCGAAGCCCAGTCGGCGTCGCTCAGCCCCAGCGGCACCAGGCCCAGCGTCGCCGTGGCCTCGTCGGCGCCCGGCTGCACCTCGCGCACGGCGTAGCCGGTGGAGGCGAGGTTCTCCAGCACCAGGTGCAGCACCGCGTCGGCGCCGTGGCCGTGCAGCCCTGCCCAGGTCGGCGCCAGCCGCTCGGCCACGCGCTCGATCAGGCGCTGCGGCTCGACGCCGGCCTCCGGCAGCAGGCCGAGCGCCGCGGCGAGGAAGACGTGGAAGTTGAAGCCGGCGCGCAGCAGCAGGCTCTCGAGATCGGGCCCAGCGTCGGCATCCGGCGGCGGCGCCTCAGCCACCGGCCGCGTCCGCGCCGGCGATCGGCAGCCGCACCGTGAACAGCGAGCCGTCGCCCGGCGTGCTGGCGACGGCGATCGTGCCGCCGTGCCGCTCCACGATCTCCCGGCAGATGTAGAGACCGAGCCCGAGGCCGCCGGCGTACTGCGCCGCGTTCTCCGCCCGGTAGAAGCGTTCGAACAGGTGCTGCTGCGCCTCGGCCGGGATGCCGATGCCCCGGTCGCGCACGGCGACCGTCGCCCAGCCGTCGTGCCGCAGCAGGGTCACGTCGATGGGGGCGCGGGCATCGCTGTACTTGGCCGCGTTGTCGAGCAGGTTGTTGAACACCTGCTGCAGCCGGGCGCCGTCGCCGTTGGTCTGCAGGCTCTCCGGCAGGTGCAGGCGGATCTCGCCCTCGCGCTGCGGCGCCAGGAGGGCAACCGCGCCGCGCAGCAGGACGCTGAGGTCGCAGGGCTGCATGGTGAGCGAAAGGCGCCCGCTGCGGATGCGCGAGACGTCGAGCAGATCGTCCACCAGCAGCGCCATCTGCGCCGTCTGCTCGGTGATGCCGGCCAGCGCGGCGGCGATGTGCTCCGGCTCGAGCTGCGCGTAACGGCGTTCCAGCAGTTGCGCCAGGCCGCGGATGCTGGTGATCGGCGTGCGCAGCTCATGGCCGGCGATCGAGAGAAACTCGTCGCGCAGGCGATCCATCTCGCGCAGGCTGGTGATGTCCTGGAAGACCATGATCACCGCCGCGAGCTGGCCGCCGGCGTCGCGGATAGGCGCCACGTTGGAGACGATCGGCAGCTCCTTGCCGTCGGCGTGGCGCACGATCTGCTCCTCGCCCAGCACCGGCCGGCCCGTGCTGAAGGTGCGCACGATCGGCTCGTCGCCGGGCTGATAGAGCCGGCCGTCCGCCTGCAGGAAGCCGTAGTGGGCGCCGAAGCTGACCAGCGGCATCTCCGGGTCGACGCTGCGGCCCAGGATCTGCTCGGCGCTGCGGTTGCTCATCTCCAGGCGCGCGGCCGCATCAAACAGCAGCACGCCCTCCGGCAACTGGTCGAGCACGGCCTGCAGACGTGAGCGCTCCGTCTCCGCCTGCTCGCGCTTCTGCACGCCGTCGAGGTCCGCGCCGATCTGGGCGGCCAGCGCCTCCAGCAAGGCAAGCTCGTCGCGGTTGGGCACGTGGCGTTCCTTGCCCGCCAGCGTCAGCAGGCCGAAGCGCCGGGCGCCGGCGGCCAGCGGCAGGTTGACGAAGGTGGCGGCGCCGCTGGCGGCCACCACGCGGCGCGCGGCCTCGTTGCCCGGCCGGTCGCGCTCGGTATCGAAGATCGTGGGGCGATCGCCCAGCAGCGCCTGTGTGGCGCGGAGCGCCGGTCCCAGCGGCGTGGCCGAGAGCAGCGCCGCCGCTCGGCTGGGAAAGCCCGCGTGCGCGAGGAAGACCAGCGCATCGCCCTCCTCGGCGAAGACGGCGGCCATGTTCACCCAGGGCAGGTGAGAAACCACACGGCGGCAGACGGCGCGGGCGGCGTGCCGCAGCTCGCCGGCGTGGCTGACACCGCGCCGCACCTCGTCCATCAGGCGCAGCGCCTGCTCGCGCGCCACCGCGTCCGACGTGTCACGCCAGACCGTCACCGCGCCGACGATGGCGCCGCCGGGGTCACGCAGCGGGTTGCCGGTGATCTCGAAGTGGCGGTCGTGCCCGTCGGCCATGCGGAAGACGCGCTGCGCCTGCGAGCTGCGCCCGGCCAGCGCCCGCGAGAGCACGGAGTCGCCGGGGCGCAGGCGCCGCCCCAGGCGGTCGCGCGGCAGCACGATCTCGGGCGCGGCCACCAGCGGCCCATCGCTGAGCCCGGCGGCCGCCAGCAGGGCATGATAGGCCGCGTTGCCGCTGCGCACGCGGCCGGCGGCATCGTAGAGCGCGACGGGATCGCTCATGCTCTCCAGCAGCGTGTCCACGCTCGCCCGGTCGATCGCCGCGGGCATGAGCATGGTGGCCGGCGGCTCATGGACGCCGTCGCGCAGCAGGTCGGCGCAGGCGGCAAGAAAGGCGCGGTCGATCGCCTCGCCCGCCGCGAACGGCCCCACCAGCAGGAGATAGTCAACGCCGCCGCGGACGAACGACGCCAGCGCCCAGCAGCAGCCGTCGCCGTCGACGAAGTCCGCCACGTCACCGTCAAGCGCGTCGCCGGCATGCTCGTGCGCCGCAGCCGCGACTGCCGCCGGCAGCTCCGAGCCGTCGAGGTCATCCGGCAGCGCGGCACCGTCGCGCCGCAGCACAGCGCCATGTGCGGCTCCGAGCGCGCCGGCCGCCAGCGCCCCGGCCTCGCGCAGCGCCGCCGACGGCTCGCCGGCGACGCGCGGTTGGGCCAGCGCGTAGAGCGCCTGCAACCGCGCCTGCTCGGCAAGGGCGGCGGGCGAGGCAGGTTGGGAGGCGGCGGGATGCGGCGTAGCCCTCTCGCTGGTCGTCATCGCTCCTCGCGGGCCGGCGGCGCCGCTGTCCGTGCCGCCGGCTGCGCCATCCATGATAGCGGATCGGGCCGGGCGGCCCTCACCCCCGGCCCCTCTCCCAACCCTGGGAGAGCGGAGTTCTTGACTACGCCGCCCGCTCTCTGTTCCCTCTTCCCTATTCCCTGCCGCATAGCCCGCATAGCTGTCGGCGGGGGCTTGCAGCGCTAGGCGCTTCGCTGCCAGAATATCGCACAGATGTTCTGATTAGCCGCGGCCGGCAGCGGCGTGGAAGCAGGAGCGGAGCGGTGCCCTTCATCGTGCGGCGAGGAGCGGCGCGCGGCGCCTGGCGGCTGGAGGCCGAAGTGCCTTCCGCGGGCACGGCGTTGCGCATCCTCGAACGCTGGGCGCGCGAGTTCCCGTACGAGTACGCCGAGGTCGAGGGGATCGCCGGCGTCTTCGCCACGCACGACCCGGCCACGCACGCGATCGCCCGGCGGCCCCGTCCGGGGCGCGGAACGAGGGAACGAGGAACGAGGAAATAGGAAAGAGGAGCGGGCCACGGAACCCCTATTTCCTTCATCCTATTTCCTGTCCCCTGCTCCCTGTTCCCTGTAACCTGTCACCTGTCACCTGTCACCTACCCCCGGGAGGGAGTCCGATGCAGTACCAGACGCTGCTCGTGGAGCGCGAGGGCCACATCCTGATCGTCACGCTGAACCGGCCGGAGCGGCTCAACGCCCTCTCCGCCGAGCTGACGGCCGAGCTGGGCAGCCTGCTCGCCGAGCTGGCGCAGGGCGAGGAGGACGTGCGCTGCCTCGTGCTCACCGGCGCGGGCCGCGCCTTTTGCGCCGGCGGCGATACGGGCGGCATGCCCGGCGGCGCCAGCGAACGGCCGCGGCGCAGCGCCGAGGCGGTACGACGCAGCTTCCGCGGCGCCCAGGCCGTCGTGCTCGGCCTGCAGCGGCTGGAGATTCCCACGATCGCCATGGTCAACGGCGACGCGGTGGGCGCCGGCTTCGACCTCGCCTGCGCCTGCGACCTGCGCACGGCGGCGCAGAACGCCCGCTTCATGGTGGCCTACCGGCGCATCGGCCTGATTCCCGGCTGGGGCGGCGCCTGGCTCTACGCACGGCGGCTGGGGCTGAGCAAAGCAGCAGAGCTGATGTTCACCGGCGACTTCATGCCCGCCGAGGAGGGCTACCGCCTGGGCATGATCAGCCGCGTGACGCCGCCCGAAGAGCTGCGCGCGGAGACGCTGGCGCTGGCCGGGCGCATCGCCAGCGGCCCGCCGATCTCGCTGCGGCTGATGAAGCAACTGCTCTACCGCGGCCAGCAGACGGACCTGGAAACGGCGATGCTGATGGCCGCCACCGGCTCCTCGATCACCCTGCTTTCGGAAGACCACGTCGAGGGCATCGGCGCCTTCCGCGAGAAGCGCGCCCCGAACTTCGCCGGCCGCTGATGGCAGGGAATAGGGAACAGGGAATAGAGGGCGTGGGGCGTAGGGACGCACGGCGTGCGCCCTTCGCGGCGCCGGGAACGCGAATCGGGCTGGCCGTACACGGCCCTCCTGTCACCGGCCAGCGGCAACCACCCCGCGCCCTGCGCCCTCGTTATGCTAAGCGGCGCTTGACAGATGAGAACCAAAGTTCTGTACAGAGCGCATGAACGAACCGCCCGACGCCGCCGCGAACCGCTCCGCCGCGGCCCGCGCCCGCGCGATCGAGCAACTCCGCAAATGGACCTGGAACCCGGCCTCTACTGCCCGCGGTTCATCTGCGACGCCTGCGAGCGGCCGATCACGCACCACAAGGATGGTCTCTACCTCTGGTTGCGACGCGCCCGGCTCGAACAGCCTGCGGCCGCGACAGCACCGGTGATCGCCTCCGTCCACAATGACGGCTGCGATCGCGACTTCGAGCGGCGGCAACAGCTCGGCCGCCGGGTCTGGGGGCCGATTGGCGCCCTGCTCGCCTTCCTCGCCAGCGACCCGGAGCTGCAGCCGCGCGATTTCGTGAAGGTCCGACGGCGCTCGGCGCTGCGGAACAAGATCGCCCGCTCGCGCTACGACTGACGCTCCGGCCGGCCGGGCGCCTCGTAGCGCGGCAGCAGCCCGGAAGGCGGTTCCAGCAGCGATTTCACCAGCCACCAGCTCGTGCTGCCGGCGCGCAGCCGGTGCAGCTCCGGCGGCGCCGCCTCAACCTCGTCCACGTCGTCACCGGCCTGCAGGACGCCGCCGGTGGCGCGGGCATGAAAGGCGATCACGATCTGGTCGGGGCGCTGCGCGTAAACGTGTGTGCCCATGTAGCGCACCAGCTCGGCGTCGAGGCCGGTTTCCTCCTTGACCTCGCGCAGGGCCGCGTCCTCGGCCCGCTCGCCGCGGGGAATGAAGCCGGAGACGACGGACCAGCGCCCCGGCTCGAAGCTGTTTTTGCGCGTATAGACGACGCGGCCGTCGTCCAGCGTCACCAACACGAGCGTGACCGGCGTGGGCGGGTCGTACCAGGTCCAGCCGCAGGCCGTGCAGAACTGCCGGTCGTAGCCGCTCTCGTCGGGACCGAAGCCGAGCGCTGTGCCACAATCGCCGCAGTGCTTCACGAGGAAATAGGATACAGGAAATAGGAAATAGCTGGGGATGCTCGTTCCTATTTCCTATTTCCTCGTTCCTATTTCCTGGAGCGAGCGAAGGGAGCGACCAGTGGCACGCATCGCCTATGTCACGGACGAGAGCGGCTCTGAAGAAGTGAAACAGGAGTTTGCGCGGCTGCGCGCGGCGCGGGGCAGCAGCCCCGGCCACCTCTACCAACTGCTGGCGCACAGTCCAAAGCTGATGCAGCGCTGGGGCGCCTTCGCCGAGACGCTGCGCGGCTTCGACCAGGACGGCTCGGTCAGCCTGGACGCGCGCAGCCGCGAGCTGGCGATCATCCAGGTAGCCCGCGTCAGCGGCGCCGACTACGAGTGGGCGGCGCACCTGCCGCTCGCCCGCCGCGAAGGCGTGACGGAGGAGCAGGTGCAGGCGCTGCTGCGCGAAGATCCGGGCCCCTTCTCGCCCGCCGAGCGCGCCCTGCTGGCCTATGCCGCCGAGTCCACGCGCCGCGTGCAGGTCTCGAACGCCACCTTCGCCGGCCTGCGCGCCCACTTCGACGACCGCCACATCCTCGAGCTGGCGATCACCGTCGGCTTCTACAACTGCGTGGCGCGCGTGCTCGAAGGGCTGGCCATCGACCTGGAGCCGGGCATGCAGCGGATCGAGGAAATAGGAGTCAGGAAATAGAAAATAGGAACGAGAAACGAGGAGCGCGGAATTCGTTCCTATTTTCTATTTTCTCGTTCCTATTTCCTCCCGGCGGAGCCGCTCGCATGCCGCCGCTCACTGACTGGCTGCAGGTGCTCGCCTCGGTCGGCTCCTTGCTCAGCGGGCTGGGGCTTGTGGGCACAATGTGCTCGCTGCTGATCTTCGCGCGGCAGGCGCGGGCCAGCGAGCAGGCGAGCATCGCCACCGCCTATCAGGCGATCGTCACCGCCGGCTCCAACAACAATATGCTCTATCTGGACCACCCGGAGTTGCTCGAAGCGCTCAACGACCCGAAGTACGCGGAGGGCGAGTGGGACTTCGCGCGGCTGCGCGGTGAAGATCCGCGGCTGATCCTCGTCTGTGCACAGGTGCTCGACTACTACGAGCTGGTGCTGGTGACCATGGGCGCCTTCCCCCGCCACCTGCGCCAGGAATGGCAGGACTATATCCGTAGTATGTTGCAGCGCCAGTCCGTGGTGCGGCAGGTGCTGCTGACCACCGACTGGTACACCGAGGAGCTGCGATCGTTAGGGCGTCGGGAAGGGGTGTAGGCTGTGGGAGCGCCCCGCGGCCAATCATCCTTACGTCCTACGCCCCACGCCCCACCCCCTATGGAGACGCCCATGAACCCGCATCCGGCCTTCGTCATCACGAGCGCCAACATCTTTGACGCCGAGGCCGGTTCGCTGAGGCCGGGCCTCGACGTACGCGTCGAAGACGGGCGCATCGCCGCCATCGGCCGCGCGCTGCCGCGCGCCGCCGCCGAAGTGGTGGACGCCGCGGGGCTGACGCTGCTGCCCGGCCTGATCGATTGCCACGTGCACCTCGCCTACGACGGCCGCCCCGGCGAGCCGCTCGACCCGGTGGACCCGGTCGCCGTCTACGCCTGGCGCATGGCAAACAACGCCCGGGCCACGCTGCGCGCCGGCTTCACCACCGTGCGCGACCTCGGCGCCCCGCACGCGATCAACTGCGAGCTGATGCGCGCCGTCGAGCAGGGCATGGTCGTGGGGCCGCGCATCGTGTCCGCCGGGCGCATGGTGACGATGACCGGCGGCCACGGCTGGCCGATCGGCCGCGAGGCGGACGGCGCCGATGAGGTGCGCAAGGCCGTGCGCGAGCAGCTCAAGGCCGGCGCCCGCGCGATCAAGCTGATGGCCAGCGGCGGCGTGATGACACCGGGCGTGGACCCGCGCTCGCCGCAGCTCGGCCTGGAGGAGCTGCGCGCCGGTGTGGAGGAGGCGCACAAGGCGGGGGTGAGGACGGCCTCGCACGCGCAGGCGGCAGCGGGCATCCGCAACGCTGTCTTCGCCGGCATCGACTCGATCGAGCACGGCATCTACCTCGAAGACGACGTGATCGCGGAGATGAAGCGGCGCGGCACGGTGCTGGTGGCCACGATCGCGGCGCCGCACAACATCAACCTGCTGGGCGAGGGCGCCGGCATGCCGCCGCACGTGCTGGAGAAGTCGCGCATGGTGGCCGAGGCGCACCTCGACTCGTTCCGCCGCGCCCGCCGCGCCGGCCTGCTGCTTGCCTCCGGCACCGACGCGGGCACACCGGGCAACTATCACGGCCAGAACGCGCAGGAGCTGCGGCTGATGGTCGAGCACGGCCTCTCCGCGCCCGAGGCGATCGCTGCCGCCACGGTCACCGCCGCCGCGCTGCTGGGGCTGGGCGAGCGCACAGGCCGCCTCGCGCCGGGCTTCGCCGCCGACCTGCTGCTTCTGGCCGGCGACCCGCTTCAAGAGATCGGCCTGCTGGAGCGGCCCGAGGCGATCCGCGGCGTCTGGCTGGAGGGCAAGCGGGCCGTGTAGGCGGGGCGGCCCGTTCAATCGCCCGCGGCCGGCTGTGCCAGCGCCGGCGCCGAGGCTTCCCCTGGCCGCGACGGGGACGCGGGGAAGGACAGGCGCCCCATCCTCCGTGCCGCGAGCAGCCCAAGCAGCAGGCCGGCGAGCCCGATGGCGTAGGCCGCGGCGATGCCGTGCGCCTCGCCCCAGCCGGCGCCGCGTGCGAGGGCGATGGCGCCGCCGCCCAGCCCCGCCGCGACCGCGACGGAGAGCGATTCGGCCAGCGTGAGCGCCGCGGAGGCCATGCCCTCTTCGCCCGCGCCGGCGAGACCGAGCACGATCACGCTGAGCGTCGGATAGGCGATGCCCATGCCCAGCCCGCCGACCGCCCAGCCGGCCACCGTCGCCCAGGGCGACAGCGCCGTGTCGAGCACCGGCACGGCCGCCAGCACGCCGCCGACCAGTACCAGCAGCAGACCAAGCGAGGCGCGGGGCGAGCGTCCGGCGCCGTCGTCGCGCTGATCCAGCCGCGCCTGCAGCCAGGAGCCGGCGGTCCAGCTCAGGCCGGCGGCGGTAAGAATCGTGCCGGCCTCGGTCGCCGTGAGGCCGCGCAGCCGGGTCAAGCCCAACGGCAGGAACGCCTCGACGCCGAAGTAGCCGAAAGTAAGCAGCCCGCGCACCGCCAGCGCCGCCGGCAGCCCCGGCCGCGCCGTCAGCGTGCCGGCGGGGAACAGCCGTCGCAGCGCGGGCACGCCGAGCCAGAGCCCGGCCACCGCCAGCGGCCAGACGAGCACGGCGGCGCCTGTATCGAGCGCGGCGAGGAACAGGACCGCCCCCGCCGCCAGCCGCACGGCCAGCCAGCCGCGACCCGCGGCGGAGCGCTCGGCCGCAGGGTCGCTGCCGAGGCCGCGTAGTCCAGGCAGCATCATCGCGGCGGCCAGCGCCAGCAGCGGCAGCAGGGCGACGAAGACCAGCCGCCAGCTGGCGCGGTCGGCGGCTAGCCCGGCAAGCGCCGGCCCGATCAGCGCGGGCAGCACCCAGGCGCTGGAGAGCAGGGCGAGCAGGCGCGGCCGCTGGCTGTCCGGGTAGCCGCGGCTGATGCAGAGGTAGGCGAGCGCTGCGATCGTGCCGGAGCCGCTGCCCTGCACCGCCCGCCCGGCGATGAACACCGGCATGGTCGGCGCCGCGCCGGAGATGACGAGGCCGGCGGCGAACAGCGCGATGCTGGCGAGGAAGGGACGCAGCGGCCCCTCGTGGTCGGCGATGTCGCTGCCGACGACGATGGAGACGAGGCCGGCAAGCAGGAAGGCGCTGAAGGCCCAGCCGTAGAGATTCGGCCAACCCAGCTCGCGCGAGGCGGCCGGCAGCACCGTCGCCACGGCCACCTCCTCGAAGGCGACGGCAGAGACGATCGTGATCAGCCCAATCGTCAGGGTCGTGTTCGCGTGCGGGGCGTCGCGGCTGGCCACCGTGTCCTCCCGTGGCCAGTCGCAGTGAGGCCACGGACACAGGCTAGCGAAGGCGGCGAGCCGCTCCCACGGCTGCGGGACCGCACGTGGCCCCGGCCATTTGGACAGGCCGCGCCCTCGGGCGTGACAGGCGGCACAGAAGGAGCGAGGAAATAGGACAAAGAAGATAGGAAATAGGAACTGAGGGAGGGGTCCTCCTCGTTCCTATTTCCTATTTTCTCGTTTCTATTTCCTGGTCCCTACCGGTAGCCGGCGAGGATCTTCTGGAACTCGCCGTCCGGCACGGTCCAGTCCTGGTTGACGATGCCCTGCTCGCGGAAGCCCGGCAGCATCTGGTCGAACGACTCGGAGACGGTGTCCTCGTAGACCAGGCCGGTCACGGCCTCGTCGTTCTCGGCCAGCAGCTTCATCGCCGTCACGCGGTCGTGCGGGTCATAGCCGTCGAGCGTGGTGACGTCCACCAGCTTCTGCTTCCACCAGGCGTAGGTGTTGATCTTGTTGAAGGTGACGCAGGGGCTCTGCGTGTTGACCAGCGAGAAGCCCTTGTGGCGGATGGCGCCCTTGATGAGATCGACGAGCTGGCGCTGGTTGGAGCTGAAGCCCTGCGCCACGTAGGTCGCGCCGCCCGCGATCGCGAGCTGCAGCGGCCGCACGTTGTGCTCCTTGTTGCCGGAGGGCGTGGACTTCGTCTCGAAGCCCATGGCCGAGGTGGGCGAGGTCTGGCCCTTGGTCAGGCCGTAGATCTGGTTGTCCATCACGATGTAGGTGATGTCGGCGTTGCGGCGCAGGGCGTGCATGAAGTGGCCCATGCCGATCGCGTAGCCGTCGCCGTCGCCGCCGGCGGCGATCACCGTCAGCTCGCGGTTGGCCAGCTTCAGGCCGAGCGCGGCGGGCATGGTGCGGCCGTGGGTGACGTGGATGTTGTAGCTGTTGACGTAGTTGCCGATTTTGCCCGAGCAGCCGATGCCGGCGACCAGCGCGATCTCTTCCGGCTTAATCTGCAGGTCGAGCAGCGCCTTTTGCAGCGCGGCGAGCACGCCGAAGTCGCCGCAGCCGGGGCACCACCAGGACTCTTCCGGCGTCTTGTAGTCTTGCAGGGTCAGCGCTTCTGCCACCATTATGCTCGCACCTCGTGCGCCGCCCGCGCGGCGGCCTGGGGAACGGCGGTCATCTCCTTCACCCGGGCGGTGACTTCGTCGCCGCGGAAGAGGGTGCCGTCATACTTCAACATGGACTGGACGTTGCCGTAGGGCACGCGGTTCGCCCGCATCAGGTAGGCGAGCTGGCCCTCGGAGTTGTTCTCGATCACGATGACGCTGCGGGCGCCGTTCACCAGCGCCGTCAGCTCCTCTGCCGGCAGCGGGTTGAGCAGGCGCACCTGGCAGACGCCGACACTCAAGCCCTCGGCGGCAAGATTGCCGGCCGCCTCGCGCACGGCGCCGATCGTCGAGCCGTAGGAGATCAGCAGCACGTCGGGCTTCTCCGGCCCTTCGACCTCCACGCCGGGGACGGGCTTGCCGCCGATCTCCAGCTTCGCCAGCTTGCGCTTGCGGCGCTCGATCATGCGCACGCGGTTGGTCGGGCTCTCGGTGACCTTGCCCGTGCGGCCGTGCTCGGCGCCCGTGGCCAAATACTGGCCGTTCTTCATGCCGGGGAAGGAGCGGGCGGAGACGCCCGTCTCGCTGTCGGCGTAGCGCTCGAAGCCGTCGCCGCCGATGCTGTCCAAATAGGACTGCTCGACGATCGGGCCGCGGTCGATCACAACCTTTGAAGCATCGAACGGATCGACCGTTTGCTGCCAGAGGGCGAGGCCGAGGTCGGAGGCGATGATCACGGGACAGTGGTAGTTGTCGGCCAGGTTGAAGGCGAGCGCGGCGTCGTAGAAGGCCTGCTCGCCCGTGCCGGGCGCCAGCACGATGCGCGGCGCCTCGCCGTGGCCGCCGTGGATCAGGGCGAAAAGGTCGGACTGCTCGTGCTTGGTGGGCATGCCGGTGCTGGGGCCGCCGCGCTGCGTGTCGATGATCACGCAGGGGACTTCCGTCATGCCGGCGAGGCCCATCAGCTCCTGCATCAGCGAGATGCCGGGGCCGGCGGTGCAGGTGAGCGCCCGGGCGCCGGCGAAGCCCGCGCCGATCACCGCGCCGAGGGCGCCCAGCTCGTCCTCCATTTGCACGGCGACGCCGCCGTAGCGCGGGAAGAGCTTGGCCGCGACCTCCAGCACTTCGGAGGCCGGCGTAATCGGGTAGGCGAAGACGGCGCGGCAGCCGGCGGCCAGCGCGCCGAGCGTCATCGCGTCGTTGCCGGTGACGATCAGGCGGTCGTTCTTGCCGTCGGGCACGCCGAGGCTGAAGACCTCGTGGCCGAGCTGCTCGATCGCGATCTGGGCGCCCATGTCGAGCGCCCGCCAGTTCTCCTGGACGACGGCCTCGCCCTTGCGGCCGAACTTCTCCTGCACGTACTCGCGGAAGGGCTCCAGCGGAATGCCGAGCACCTGCGCGGAGCAGCCGACGGCGATCATGTTGCGGTAGACCGGATTGCCCAGCTCGCGCGCCATCTTGGTGAGGTCGGCGGTGATCAGCTTCACGCCGTCCGGCGCCTGCGGGTGGAAGCCGCTGTCGGCGAGCAGGATACCGTCCTCGGCCAGGTCTTCGACCAGCAGGTCGATCGACTCCTGGTCGATGGCGACGAGCATGTTCAGCTTCGGCGCGGGCGAGAGCTTGCGTTCTTGACTGACGCGCACGGTGAAGTCGGTGTGGCCGCCCTTGATGCGCGACGAGAAGGTCTTGTAGGCGTAGACCCAGTAGCCCATGCGGTTGCAGACGGTGGCGAAGACGTCGCTGGTGGGATCGAGCCCCTGTCCTTGCTCGCCGCCGATCTTCCAGACGATCTCCTGGAGCATGCACTCCTCCTTGCGTGTTTGCCCGCGGGACGGGCTGCCGGGGCTTCGGTCTCGGCACTGCAAGACGGGCCGGGCACACCCCTTGCCAGTCTCATCCCTGGCGATCATACGTGTGTAACATTCATACGTCCAATGCATCGTTGCTATACTCGGAATGCGCGACTTGAATCGTGACGCGCCTAAAGGAGCCGCAACGAGATGATTCTGCAACATTTAGAGACGTTCGTGCGCGTCGTGGACGAGGGCAACTTCACCCGTGCGGGCGAGCTGCTGAATTTGAGCCAGCCCGCGGTCACGCGCCAGGTGGCGGCGCTGGAGCGCGAGCTGGGCGCCACGCTGGTCGAGCGCGGCGGCCGCGGCCTGCACCTCACGGCGATGGGCCAAAGCGTCTACCAGCACGCGCACCACATCCTGGCGCAGGTGGAGAATCTGAAGACGGACGTGACCTCGCTGGCCGACCCGGAGCGGGGCGAGGTCTCGATCGCCTGCGTCACCACGGTCGGGCTGTTCACCCTGCCGCGGCTGCTGGCCGAGTTTCGCGCCGCCTATCCCAACGTGCGGCTCCGCGTCTGGTCGGCCCGCGCCGACGGCGTGCTCGACCGCCTGCTCGAAGGTAACGCCGACCTCGGCCTGACCAGCACGCCCGTGGCCCACCCGCGGCTGGAGTCGACGGCGCTGTTCGAGGACCAGATCATCGCCGTCGCCGCGCCGGCCTACGCGGCCGGGCTGCTGGACCCCATCCCGCTGGCGGAGTTCTCGCAGCTCGACATGATCCTCTTCCAGGCGCCGTCGCGCTTCCGCACGCACGTCGATGCGGAGCTGGAGCAGGCGGGCGTCTATCCGCGCATCACGATGGAGTTCGACAGCCACGAGGCGGTGCGCACGGCGGCGCAGATGGGCTACGGCGTGGGTATGGTGCCACGCCAGGCGGTGGCCGCGGAGCTGGCGGCGGGGGCGCTGGTCGAGCTGCGCGTTGCCGGCCTGCCGCGGATCACGCGGACCACCTGCCTGGTGGTGCCGCGCCGCGGCGCCCCGCCGCCGCCGGCAGTGGCGAACTTCATCCGCTTGCTGCTCGCCCGCTACGGCCACGGGGTGCGAGGGAACAGGGCGGCGCTGCAGCCGGCGGCGACGGTGTAGGCCGCCTCAGCACGGCGGCGGGCTGCGACTTTTGGCGACGTGCTGCGTCCTTTTCTGTGCCGGGGCACGCCTCTCGCGTGCGGCCGCCGCGGATGGCTTCAATGCGCAGTCATAGGACTCGCCTGCTGCTCTGCTTCGCGACGGCTTGTGCCGCGCTGATCGTGGCGCTCGCGCTTGCCGGCGGGAGCGGCCCGCCACGGGCGGCCGGCCAGCCGCAACCGTCGCTCACGCCGGAGAACCAGATCACGATTCCGGGCGGCCGCACGCTGGCGCCGGGCGAAGACGTGACCTTCGTGCCGCCGCCGCCCGCGCCCCTGCCAACGCCGGCGCCGGGTGCTCCGCCGATCCGAGCGCACTTTTCGGCCGTGACCGTGCACGTCATCAATGGATCGCCAGGCCGCGTGTTCGTTTCGCTCGGGGCGCCCGACTTCACCGTGACCGCCTTTGAGGATGCGCTGGTCCAGCTGCAGACTTCGTATCCCTCCGAGTTCGTTCCCGGCGGCGTGCCCGGCCTCGGCTTCTGCGGCGCCGACGACGCGCGCGGCAACGTCGTGCGCTGCCGCGCCCGGCTCGCGACGATGTTCCCGTCAGGCGCCCTTGAGGTAGCCGTCACCACGGTCCCGGAAGACGCCGCGATACAGGAGTCCGCGCTGGCCCCTGGCGACACGGTGCATTGGATCTATCCAGCGGCGGACGGGGCGGCCGAAAGGCTGTCGCCCGCGCTTTCCGTGGCCAACGACGCCAAACAGCCGCTGACTGCCGCCTGGGACGGCGCGAAGCTGACGGCCGCGACCGACGCGGACGTGGCGCTCACCGCCGGCCTGCAGGCGCCTGGCCTGCCCGTCGACCAGTGGCCGCCATCGAGTCTCTGCGCGGAGGCGCCGGAAGCGCCGAATGCGCTGAGTTGCGACCTGAGCGGTTACCTGCAGGTCGACGCAACTATCCGCTCGCTGCCCCGGGCGCCTCGGAGCGTGCCGCAACTCGCCTATCGTGACCGCTTCGGCGATGGCGTGCTCTCGATCACGCCCGTCGGTCCGGACGTGGCGCCGGGCGGCGAGGCCGTCAACGTGACGGTCGACGCCGGCGGCCGCTCCTTCGCCGGGCAGGGCGCGCTGCGTCCGGGTGGGCCGGGCGGGCAGTTTGCGCTGAGCTTCAGCGCAAATGACGATGCCGGCGCCGCCTACCTGTTCACCGGCGAGTTGAAGCCGTTCGGCGACACGTTCGCGGCCCGCGGCTCCTGGCTCGGCCTCGCCACGCCTCACACCGTCGGCAGCTGGCAGGCAGGAGATGCGGACGCGGCGCAGGTGTCCGCCTTCGCCGTGCCGATCAGCTATACGACGCGCACTCCGGACGATCCGAACTTCAGCTTCCCCGGCATGGGACTGCCGTTCCTGAGCGACGAGCTTGTCGGATTCGACCCGCCGGGAAGCGGGGCGCATCCGGTCGCACCGCCAACCATCGCCGTGGCCGGCCAAACTATCGGCCTTCAGGCGATCACCACGGCGCCGCTGGTCGGCAGCCGCTACACCTATGACTTCGACTTCGGCGACGGCAGCGTCGACACGGGCGACACACGCCAAACCGTACCCCACGTCTACCAGGCCGCCGGCGTCTACACGATCGTCGCCGTCCTGACCGACGAGAGCGGTGTCCAGGCCTTCGGCGCGACGCGGATCCGCATCGCGCCGGTGCCGTAGCCGCACGCAGGCGAGGACGACGCTCCCGCGGTCAGTTGCCCTTCCGCAAATGGGATACGCTGGAGGTGAGCCACGCGACCGCGCGTGGCCGCAGCGCCCGGAAAGGCCAGCGACGTGGTTGCCGGAACCAATCCCCTGATGTCGCCCGAGAATTTGGACAATCCCTACCCGCTCTACGCCCTGGCACGGCAGTTTGAGCCGTTCTCCTTTCAGCCGGAGATGCAGGCGTGGAACGCGTTCCTGTACGAAGACTGCCGCGCGATCCTGCGTGACCCGCGGCGGTTCTCCAGCGACTTTCAGCGCAACCTGCCGCCCGCCGAACGCGCCACCACCAGCATCCTCAACCTCGACCCGCCGCGCCACACGCAGCTGCGCGAGCTGGTCAACCGCGCCTTCACGCCGCGCATGGTGCAGCAACTGGCGCCACGCATCCGCGCGATTACGGACGAGCTGCTGGCGGCCGTGGAACCGAGCGGCCGCACCGACCTGATTCACGACCTCGCCTATCCGCTGCCGGTGATCGTGATCGCCGAGATCCTGGGCGTGCCGCCGGAGGACCGCGCGGACTTCAAGCGCTGGTCGGATGTGATCGCGGCGAGCCTCGGCACCGGCCTTGGAGCCGAAGGCGAGGACGAGGCGATGGGCGCGCGCGAAGTGCCCGAACAGACGATCACGGAGATGAGCGCCTACTTCGGCGCCGTGGTCGACGCGCGCGAGCGGGAGCCGCGGCAGGACCTGATCAGCGCCCTGATCGCGGCGGAGATCGAAGGCCAGAAGCTGACGCGCGACGAAATCCTGACCTTTTGCATCCTCTTGCTCGTCGCCGGCAACGAGACGACGACCAACCTGATCGGCAATGCCGTGCGCACGCTGCTGGAGCAGCCCGCGGCCCTTGCGCGGCTGCGCGCCGGCGCGACGCTCTGGCCCTCGGCGGTGGAAGAGGTGCTGCGCTACCGCCCGCCCGTGCAGGCCACCGTGCGCCTGACGACCGAGGATACGGAGCTGCGCCGCCAGGCGATGAAGGCCGGGCAGGTGGTGATCGTCTGGCTGGCCTCCGCCAACCGCGACGCCGACGAGTTCCCCAACCCGGACACGTTTGACATCGCCCGCTCGCCCAACCGGCACCTGAGCTTCGGCCAGGGCATCCACTTCTGCCTCGGTGCGCCGCTGGCGCGGCTCGAGGCCGCGATCGCGCTGGACGAGATCGGCCGGCGTCTGCCCAACCTGCGCCGGGCGGACGCCGCGCCGCTGGAGCAGGTGCCCGGCTTTATCATGCACGGCGTCAAGCACCTGCCGCTGGCGTTCGATCGGCGAAACGGTCGAGACTGAGCGCGCTCGCGCCGGCCCCGCTCCGCGGCCGTCCATCTTTCCGTGCCGACGCCCGCGGGCTTACGATGATCGCAGGGTGTTGGCTCGGTGGAGGAGGGAATCCGTCATGGCCGTCATCATTTACATCGCCTGCCTCGCGGCGCTCGTCTGGGGCGGCTGGCGCGTGGCCCAGTACCGCCGGGGCCAGCTCGACTACCCGCACGGCAACGAACGCCGTCGCCGGCAACTGGTCGTGCAAACGCACTCGTATCTCGCCCTCGCCGGCGGCGCCAGCGCCGTGGTCGCGCTGATCTTCCTCTTCGGCCACAAGCTCTCCGGCGGCGCGGGCGTGCTGCTGCTGGTGCTCGGCGCGCTGGCCCTAATCGGCGCCGGCGCAAGCATCGTCAGCTCGCCCACGGCGTCCGATTGGGAGTAACCGCAAAGCGCGGCCGGCTGGCCTGCACCCGTAGCCGTGTGCCATGCTCAGCGGGGCGGCCTGCCGCCCGAGGTGCAGTGTGACCGCTGATCAGGGCACGGGCGCGAACAGCGCCATCCCGGGTGACGCCGTCGTGCTGGCGCACAGCTCCGATCTGCACCTCGCTTCGGAGACGCGGCACGAGGACGACCTCGCGCGGCTGCAGGGCGTGCTCGAGGCAGCGCTGGCGGCGGGGGCCGACGCGCTGCTGTTGGCGGGCGACATCTTCGACCACAACCGCGTCAAGCTGCCGCTGATCGACGCCGTTGGCCGCCGCCTGCAGGATGCGGCGCTGCCGGTGATTATTCTGCCCGGCAACCACGACTGCCTTGCCGCCGGCTCCGTCTACCGCCGCGGCGGGCTGGGCGAGCTGCCCAACGTCGAGGTGCTCGGCATCACCGTGGACGAGCTGCTGCCGCTGGCCGGCCTTGACCTCGAAGTCTGGGGGAGGCCGCACCCCGATCACGTGGACATGGCGCCGCTGCGCGAGCCTGCGCCGCGTGGCTCGGCGCGCTGGCGCGTGGCGATCGCGCACGGGCACTGGGTCAGCGGCCCGCAGGACCTGCACCGCTCCTGGCTGATTCACCAGGAGGAGCTGGACGCGCTGCAAGCCGACTACCTTGCCCTTGGCCACTGGGACCTGGCGACGAAGATCGGCGCCGGCGCACTGCCCGCCTACTACTCCGGCTCGCCCGACCTCGCGAAGACGATCAACCTGGTGCGGCTGAGCGCGGGCGGCGTCGAGGTGACGCGCATGCCGCTGCCGGCCAGCACGAACGGCGGGGCGGACGATGGGCGACGCGGCGCCTGAGGTTCTGCGTCCGGATCTCTTCGCCGGGCGAGCGGCGATCGTCACCGGCGGCGGCAGCGGCATCGGCCGGGTGATCGCGCGGCGCTTCGCGGCGCTGGGCGCCGGCGTCGCCGTGGCGGGCCGGCACATCGAGACGCTGGGCGAGACGCGAGCGCAGATCGAAGCCGCGGGCGGGCTCTGCCAGGCGCTGGCGACGGACATCCGCGACGTGGCGCAGGTCGAGGCGCTGGTCGCAGGCGCGATCGAGCGCTTTGGCCGCGTCGACTTCCTGATCAACAACGCCGGTGGCCAGTTCCCGGCGCGGCCTTCGCAGATCTCGGACCGCGGCTGGCGCTCGGTGATCGACCTGAACCTCAACGGCACCTGGAACATGTGCAGCCGCGTCGGGCCGCGCCTGGTGGCGCAGGAGTTCGGCGCGATCGTCAACGTCGTGCACGTGTACGCGCTGGAACGCGGCGCCTACTTCTTCGCCCACTCCGGCGCGGCGCGAGCCGGCGTCATCAACCTGACTCGCACGCTGGCGAACTACTGGGGCCGCCACAACGTCACCGTCAACGCGCTGGCGCCGGGCAACGTGGACACGACCGGGATGCGCGAGAAGGAACTGGCGCAGGCGGGCTTCGACGCGGCGTCGGAAGCCGCAAACCTCGCCTCGGTGCCCGCGCACCGCTACGCCTCACCGGAGGAAGTGGCGGAGCTGTGCGCCTTCCTCTGCTCGCCGGCGGCGCGCTTCGTCAACGGCGCCGTGCTGGTCGCGGACGGCGGGCAACTGCTGCACAACTGGCCGGAGCCGGCCGGCTGGGAGATGGAGCGGCCCTGAACGCGGCCCCGGCGATCAGCGCCGGCCCGCGGCCGTGCGATCGCTGATGCGGTGCAGGGAACGCGCCGGTGCCGCGGGCGCAGCCGCCGTCGGTCCCGCCGACTCACCGGCCGAGCCTGCAGACGGAACCACGCCCGCTTCCGGCGCGGTGGCGCGCGGTTGGCTGCCGCTGCGCAGGAAGCCGGCGAAGATGATGGAGATGCCGAGGATCTCGCCGGCGTAGAGAAACTCGCCGTGCCCGAAGGCCTCGAGCGAGCCGGCGCTGGCGATGACGATAGCGCCACCGGCAATGAGGAGGTTGGCGATCACGCGGTTGCCGGCGCGCCGGCGCCGGTCCAGCCGCACGTCGAGATAGAGGATCGCGCTCCAGATCGCGCCGCCCACCAGCAGGAGCGTGCCGTAGATGTTGAGCAACGCGGCGTCGGCGCGCAGATCGGCCGGCAGGCTCGTGGCGCGTGGTGTAACCTTGCCGGCCGGCGGCAGGATCTCGCCCAGGTGCAGCGGCACGGTGAAGATGCGCAGCGTGGCCACGGCCGACACGAGCAACAAGACGGCGAAGATGATCCGGGCGGCGCGGCGCGGCAGCAGCAGGAAGGCCGTGCCCTGGCCGAGGTAGGCCGCGGTGAGCAGGCCGCCGGAGAGATACCAGATGCGGAAGGCCGGCGTGCTCCAGCCCCAGCCCTCAGCCACGAACTGGGCGCTGGTGGCGGCGCCGTAACAGAGCAGAGCGACCGCCCAGACGAGCCGATGCAGCCTTCGCCGCCGCCGGTACTGCCAGAGCACGGCGCCAGCGAAGGCGAAGGTGATCAGGCTTGCCAGGAGCGAGATCGCGACTGACATGGCTCCGGCCTGGCGCGGGCGGGCCAGACTCCCGCCGTGCGCGTTGAGCATGCTCCGTCTTCGCATTTTACCGCGCCCGCGGGAGCCGGCGCGAGGTGGAGGGTCCGACGCGTCGGCGTTCGCTGGCGGCAGCGCGAACGCCGATGCTACGATCGCGGCGCTGGCGAGCGGCGGAACGGGGAAGAGATGAGGCGGCGGGGATTCGGCGGACTGCTCCTCGGCGGAGGGCTGGCGGTGGCGGCCATGGCCGCGGGGTGCGCCGTGAATCCGCAGGCGCCGCGCAACGAGCCCGGCGGCACGCCGGCGCCGGCCGGCAGCCTGCCCTGCCTCGGCGGGCTGCGCGCCTACCGCTTCAGCGGAGAATTGAAGTTCAACGCCGGCCAGGGCCAGGCGCGCAACCAGGTCGGCTCCCTGGCCAACCTCTTGCAGGACGTGCAGTTTGAGGGCGCCCACCGCGCCCCGGCGGCGACGCAACTGCAGGTCAGCTTCCCGCAGGGCGCCAGCCAGGACGTGGAGACGATCCGCATCGGCGGCACGCAGTACCAACGCGTGGGCGGCGGCGCCTGGGAGACGGCGAACGGCAGCGCCGGGCCGTTTGTGGCGGCCCTCGCCGGCCTCGATCCGCAAACGCTCTGCGAGCAGACGCTCGGCACGGTCAGCACCGCCGGCAAGGCGCCCGTGGCCGAGACGCTGAACGGCGTGCCGGCCCAGCACTACAGCTTCGCCCCCGGCGAGCTGGCGCGCACGCCGGGGCTCTTCGGCCAGGGCCGCGAGGGCGTCAACAATCAGCAGTCGTCCACGTCGCTCGACGTCTGGACCGCGGGCGGCAACCGCTATCCGCTGCGCATCGACGTGCAGAACCGCGACCCCGCCGACGGCAGCTCCTTCCAGCTCTCGCTCGACGTGCGCGACCCGAACGGCGGCGACATCGCCATCAAGGCGCCGCGCTGATGGCGGGCGTGATCGTCGTTGCGATCCTGCTGGCGATCGTCGTCGTCGGCGGACTGATCAGCTACCGCCAAACCCTGGGCCGCGGACCGTACGGCGGCTCGATGCACGGGGCGGTGAGCGTCGGTTCGCTGCTGGGCGTCTTCCTGGGCCTGACGGCAGGCCTGGCGACGCTGCTGATCGTGTTGCTGGTCCGCGCGCTGCGCTGAGGTGCATGGCGGTCCCAGCCCGTGGCCGCGGCTAGAGCAGGCGGCGGATCGGCTTGCGGCCGGGGCGCGGGTCGTAGTTGGACTTGAACATCTCGATCTTGTCGCGCTCGATCAGGTATTTGCCGGCGAAGAGCACCGCCGGGACTTTGCCCTGCTTGATCAGGCGCCGCAGGCTCTGCGGGTGGATGGCCAGCACGCGGGCGGCCTCGACCAGGTCGAGGTAGTTCTCGAACGGTGTCGCCATGGGGGGCTTCCTCGTTGCGAATCTGCTCAAGCGCGTGCGCCATAGTAACACCGGTGTCAAGTACAAACAACGCCGTCAGATGCGTTGCCGGCGCCGCTTCTTCAACGCTTCGGCTCGCTTCAGCACCGCATTGCGGTAGATTTGCGCAAGGTTGGCGCCGTGCGTCTGCATCTCGCGGCGCTTGCGGGCGCGCCGCTCCGGGCGCGTCTCATCAGCTCGATCATCGCTCACGGCAGCGTCCCTTCCACCGGTGATGCGCTCATCGTACGCGGCAGCAGTTGCCATGCGGGCCGTCATCCCAGACGCAGTGAGCGGTACGCCGCGGCGCGCCCTGACGATGACTGCCGGCCCGACACGCATGCGGAACGTGCTGCCGATGATCGCCCCTCCCTCCCGATCATTTATATCGCGTGGAAGGCGAAGCTTAATCCCCAGAGGGAGAGGGGCAGGGGGTCGGGGGCACTCGTCGTTACGTCGCCTCGGTCCGGCCGTGCGGCGGATTGCGTGCTATCCTCGTGCCACCATGTATGTCATCGGTACCGCCGGCCACGTCGATCACGGCAAATCGACGCTTGTGCAGGCGCTCACCGGCATCGACCCCGACCGGCTCCGCGAGGAGAAGGAGCGGGGCATGACGATCGACCTCGGCTTCGCCTGGCTGAAGCTGCCGGGCGGCGAAGAGGTCAGCATCGTCGACGTGCCGGGCCACGAGCGCTTCATCAAGAACATGCTGGCCGGCGTCGGCGGCATCGACATCGCCCTGCTCGTCGTGGCGGCGGACGAGGGCGTGATGCCGCAGACACGCGAGCACCTGGCGATCCTCGATCTGCTTCAGGTGAAAACGGGCGTTGTCGCCGTGACCAAGGCCGACCTGGTCGAGGCCGACTGGCTGGAGCTGGTGCAGGCGGACATCGCCGACACGCTGGCGGGCACGAGCCTGGCCGGCGCGCCGCTCGTGGCCTGCTCCGCGGTCACGCGCGAGGGGCTGCCGGAGCTGCTGGCGGCGCTGGAAGCCGCGCTGGCGAGGACGGAGCCGAAGCGCGACATCGGCCGGCCGCGCCTGGCGATCGATCGGGTGTTCAGCGTCGCCGGCTTCGGCACGGTCGTCACCGGCACACTGATCGACGGCATGCTGCGCGCCGGGCAAGAGGTCGTGGTCGAGCCGGGCGGCCTGCGCTCGCGCGTGCGCGGCCTGCAGTCGCACAAGCACAAGGTGGAGCGATCGGAACCCGGCAGCCGCACGGCCGTCAACCTCGGCAACGTCGGCACCGATGAGCTGCACCGCGGCCTGGTGCTGACCACGCCCGGCTGGCTCATGCCCACCACGGCCGTGGACGTGCGCCTGCGCATGACCGCCGACGCCACCCACCCGCTGCGACACAACGCGCAGACGACGTTCCACAGCGGCTCGGCCGAGGCGCCGGCGCGCGTGCGCCTGCTCGACGCCGACGAGCTGCCTCCCGGCGGCGAAGGCTGGGCGCAGGTACGGCTGTTCGAGCCGGTGGCCGTGGCGCGCGGGGACGGCTTCGTGCTGCGCTCTCCCAACGAGACGCTGGGCGGCGGCACGGTCGTGGACGTGCACGCCCGCCGGCATCGCCGCCGGCACGAGGCGACATTGGCCTCGCTCGCCTCTTTAGAACGTGGCTCGCCCGAAGAGAGCCTCTATGAGGTGCTGGCGCGCCACGAGCCGGCGGCGCTGGACCTGTTGGTGCGCGAGACGAGCCTTGGCGCTGCGGGCGTGCGTGCGGCGCTGGCGAAGCTGCTTGAAGCGGGCCGCGCCGTACGCATCGGCGGCGACGGCGATGAAACGCCCGGCCCGAACGCGGCGCTGTACACGCTGGCGGGCTATCAACGGCTGACGGAGCGGGCGCTGGCCGCGGTGGCCGCCTTCCTCAAAGAGCACAGCCTGCGCGCGGGTATGCCGCGCGAGGAACTGAAGAGCCGGCTCGGCCTCAATCCGCGCCTGTTCAACGGCCTGCTGGAGCACTGGCTCGCCCGCGGCGACCTGGCCGAGCGCGGCGCCACGGTCGCCCCGCCCGAGCACGCCGTCGCGCTCAACGCGGCACAGAAGGCGGAGTCCGATCGCTTCCTCGCGGCGCTGCGGGCGCATCCGTACGCGCCGGCGCCGGACCACCTGCCCGAGCGCGAGTTGATCGCCTATCTGGCGGAGAGCGGCGCCGTTGTGCCGGTGGCCGAAGGCATCGTCTTCGACGCCGCGGCCTACCGGCTGATGGTGGATGGCATCGTCGCCCACCTGAAGCGGCATCCGGCGATCACCCTGGCGCAGGTGCGCGACCTGTTCGGCACCAGCCGCCGCTACGCGCAGGCGCTGCTCGAACACCTGGACGACAAGCGTGTCACGCGGCGCCTGGGCGACGAGCGCGTGCTGCGCAGCCCGGAAGGGGCCGTGCATTGACGCTGGACCTGGTCAAAGTCGCCGCCAGCCTGCCGGAACTGGTCGAACGCGCGCGGCTCGAACAGGCGCAGAACGCGGCGCGCATGGAGCGGGCGCTAGCGCTGCTGCGCGCGGCCGCCGAGGCGCCGGCCGCCTTCGCCGAGCGCGTCGAGCGGGCGGAGACCTCGTGGTCGCTGGCGCTGCCGCACACAGAGCGCCTCGACGCGGCGATCGCGCCGCCCGCCGCGCCCGCGGACTACGCCGTGCTGGCTGTGGACGGCTCCAGCATCGACGTCGATCGCAACCTGCCCGTCGAGTGCTACGTGCTCAACTTCGGCTGGATGTCGCTGCAGTACGGCGGCAGCCCCTTCGCCGATTTCAACACCCGCGCCGAGCTGCAGCCGACGGGCGACGAGCTGTTCCTGCGCGACGCCAGCGACCCGAGCCGCGAGGCCGCGATCCGCGGCGCGGTGCTGGACGTGGTGCGCGGCGTGCGCGAGCTGGCGCTGCTGGCCGAACTGGCCGAGACCGTTTGCCCCAGCGACCGGCCGCTGCTGGCGCTGCTCGATGGCAACCTGGCGCTGTGGAACCTGGAGAAGCGCTACGTGCCGCCCCTGATCGCGGAAGACCTGAAGCACGGCGAGCGCGGCACCTTGCAGGCGCTCAGGCGGCTGGAACGGCTGGTGCAGGACGGCCGCGCCGTGTTCAGCGGCTACGTCAGCCGCAGCGGCGCAAGCAACGTGGTCAACAGCCTGCGCCTGCTGGAATGCCCGATGCGCCCGGCGGTGCAGTGCCGCGCCTGTCCCGGCCGCGAGACGGGCGAGCGGCCCTGCGACGCGGCCGGCCTGCCGGACGACGCGGCGCTGATGCTGCGCCTGCTGCAGCCCTGGCAGCGCAGCGCCGTCTTCCTGCCGCATCGCTCGACCGGCGACCAGACGGCGGAGCGCTGGTACGAGCAGGAAGGCCACCGCATCGCCTTCTTTTACCTGCGCGCCGGCGACGAGATCGCGCGTGTCGAACTGCCGTTGTGGATGGCGGAAGAGCATTCGCGGCTGGAGCTGCTGCACGCGCTGCTGGTGCGGCAGGCGCAAAGCGGCGCGAACTACCCGGTGGCCCTACAGGAGGCCCACGAGCAAGCCGTGATCTCGACAACGGACCGCATGGCCTTCTCCGCCCTGATCGCGCGCGAGTGCGAGCTGCACGGCATCCCCTGGCTGACTTCGTCCAAGGCGCTGAGCAAGCGGGTGCGTGGGATATGACGAGGGCAGGCACGGCGCGGCCGCGTCGGACCAGCGGGGCGCCCAACCAGGATTGGGCGCCCCGGCAGCACTGCGATAGGCGGCGAGCGAGATGAAGCGTGACGTGAATCCCGAGCGCGAGCGGCAGTCCGGCTGGGCCGTGCAACCGCACCGGCAGGAGCCGGAGCCGGACGAGCGCGATGACGACTACGACGACGAAGACGGCGGCGAGCCGATCGCCTGGGAGTACGTGCTGCTCACGGGCATCACGGGCGACACGGCGGGCGCCTTCGGCACAGTCTCGCCGCGCTGCGTCTGGCTGACGAAGGACGGACCGGAGCTGATCTCCGACTTCAGCGACCGCGACCGCAACACGGCCGAGACCGACGCGGTGCTCGCAGCCATCGCCGACCTGGGCGAGCAGGGCTGGGAGATGGTCGGAGCGCCGTGGAACGGCCTGCTCTTCTTCAAGCGGCCGAAAGAATAGCGCTCGCAGGGAACGCCGATGACCGCCTTCGCCCCAAGCGCCCGCTACGGCCGCGTGATCCGTGCCTCGATCGACCGCTTCTGGGCCGAGTGCTTCGCGCGCGACGCGGCGCCGCCGCTGGGGCTGCTCGTGGCCGTCGAGGATATCGACGAGCCGGTCTTCGGCATCGTCGCCGGTGTGCTGACTGAAGGCATCGACCCCTCACGCCGCATCACCGCCCGCGGCGAGCCGGAGCACGACCTGCGGCGCGTGCTGGACGAAAATCCGCACGTGCCCGCGCTGCTGGCCACGACGTTCGAGACGGTGGTGGTCGGCCACGCGCGCGACGGCCTGATGCGCCAGTACCTGCCGGCGGCGCCGCCGCCGATCCTCGCCCGCGTGCGCGGCTGCAGCGAAGACGAGTGCAGCGAGTTCATGCGCTCGTTCGACTTCCTGCGCCTGCTGCTGGCCGCCGGTCTCTTCGCCGACGATGTGATCGCCGCCGCGCTGCGCCTGGCGGCCGCAGCGCAGCCCGACCGCCGCGGCTTTCTCGTGCGCGCGGGCAAGGCGCTGACGCCGCTGCTCGCCGACGACGCCACCCGCCTGCAGGCCATTTTGCGGAGGATGCAGCCATGAACGGGCACGGCAGCGACGGCCGCCCCGCACTTTCGCTCGTGGCGCTGGACCGGCCGACGATCTTCTCGCCGCTCGGCTCCGTGGTCGGCGGCTCGCTCACCGCCGGACTCGAGGTGCGGCTCGACGCCGAGGTCGACGTGGAGGAGATGGCTGCCGGCCGGTATGTCACGGTGGAGGCGCAGGACCAGCTCTTCTTCGGCATGATCACGGACGTCGAACTGCGCACCACGCTCTCGGCGCTGACCGAGACGCCGCCCGGCGAGGACGATGACTTCCTGCGCGAGGTTTACCGCGGCACCGCCGCCTTTGCCGTGCTGCACATCACGCCGATGCTGCGCGTCTCCGCCGTCGAGAACAACGCGCCGGAGCCGGTCAAGACCGTGCCGGGCCACTTCTCCCGTGTGCGCGAGGCGACGCAGGGCGAGGTCGAACGCATCTTCGGCGCCGAAGACGCCGAGCACTTCGTGATCGGTACGCCGCTCGACATGGACGTGAAGGTCCGGCTCGACTACGAGCGCTTCGTCGAGCGCAGCAACGGCATCTTCGGCAAGAGCGGCACGGGCAAGACGTTTCTGACGCGGCTGGTGCTGCTCAACGTGATCCAAAAGAGTAATGCGCAGCGCGAGGCGAAGAAGAAGGCGGTGCACCTCGTCTTCGACATGCACAACGAGTACGGCTGGGAGGGCACGTACGAGGGCGCGGGCGGCACGGTGAAGGGGCTGAAGCAGCTCGCAGGCTCCTCCGTGGTGGTGTACACGCTGGACGAGGACAGCTCTCGCCGGCGCCGCGTACCGTACGACTCGGCGATCACAATCGGGCACAACGAGATCGACGCCGAGGACATCGCGCTGCTGGCCGAGACCTTGAACCTGACGCAGAACTCGGTGGACGCCTGCCACGCCCTGCAGGCCCGCTTCCGCGAGGGCTGGTTGAAGCAGGCGCTGGCCCTGAGCATGGACGAGGACAGCGCCGACACCGGGTTGCTCAACCAGCTCGCGATCCACGTCGCCACGGTGCGCAACCTGCAGCGCGGCCTCAACAAGCTGCTGCGCAACAAGCCGTTTCTCGTAGAACGGGCGCCGGCCGCCTCGCTCAACGCCATCCTGGGCTCGCTGCTCTCCGGCAAGAGCGTGGTGATCGAGTTCGGCCGCTTCGGCAACGACCTGGACGGCTACATGCTCGTGGCCAACGTGCTTACCCGGCGCATCCACGAGCGCTACCGCGACCTGGTGGAGAAGGCGCTGGGCGAGAAGGGCGAGAAGCCGATCCGGCTGATGATCACGATCGAGGAGGCGCACAAGTTCCTCGACCCGCGCGTGGCCGGGCAGACGATCTTCGGCCAGATCGCGCGCGAGATGCGCAAGTACAATGTCACGCTGCTGATCATCGACCAGCGGCCAAGCGCGATCGAGGGCGAGGTGATGTCGCAACTCGGCACACGCGTGAGCTGCCTGCTGGACAACGAGCGGGACGTGGACGCGGTGCTGGCGGGCGTCTCCGGCAAGAGCGGCCTGCGCGAGGTGCTGGCGCGGCTCGATTCCAAGCAGCAGGCGCTGATCCTGGGCCACGCCGTGCCGATGCCGATCGTGGTCAAGCCCGAGGACTACACCAGCACCTACGAGCGCTGGCTGGAAGACCTCGGCGCCCGCCCGCGCTCCCGCGCATCAGACCTGTATCCGGAAGAGTAGCGTCCGTAGCGTCAGCAGTAGCGTCAGATGAGGTGGCGCCGCGTGGCGATCGCCACGGCTTCAGTGCGGTTGCCGGCGCCGAGCTTGCGCAGCACCGTCTCCACGTGGAACTTGGCCGTGCGCTGCGCCACGCCCAGCGCCACGGCGATCTCCTTGTTCTGCAAACCCTGCGCCAGCAGGGCAAGCACCTGCTGCTGCCGCGGCGAGAGTGGCTCGAACGGCGCCTCGTCTTCGCCGCGCACGTGGCGCAGCAGCCGCGACGCGACCAGCGGCGGCAGCAGCGAGCCGCCTGCCGCCACCGTGCGCAGCGCCGTGAATACCTCTTCGCGCGGAGCGCCCTTCAGCAGATAGCCGCGCGCCCCCGCCTGCAGGGCTGCGAGGATACGTTCATCGGTGTCGAACACGGTGAAGACGACGATGCCGATCCCCGGGCGTGTCTCGCGCAGGCGGTGGATCACCTCAACGCCGTCCAGCCGCGGCATGCCGAGGTCGAGCAGCAGCACGGCAGGCCGCAGCTCCTCGGCCAGGCGCAGCGCCTCCACGCCGTCAGCGGCAAGGCCCACGACGTCGAAATCCGGCTCGGTTTGCAGGATCAGCGCCAGGCCGTCGCGCACCACCGGATGGTCATCCGCGATCAGCACGCGGATCGGGGCAGGCGCGACCGCCCCCGGTTCATCCCAACTGCCGGCGGTTTGCTCGCTACCATCCGAACCCAGATCGCCCCTTCCCCTGGTATTGGGGGCCAGGGGATATTCCGGGGGATCGGGGCCCGCGCCGGCGGCAGTCATGCTACGCCTCCGCCGGCAGATCGAGCGTGATGCGCGTGCCGCCGCCGGGTGCGCTGGCGATCTCCAGCCGGCCGCCCAGCAGCCGCGCCCGCTCGCGCATGCCGAGCAGGCCGAAGTGACCCTCCGGCGGCTCGGCGGGATTGAAGCCGCGGCCGTCGTCCTCGATCGCCAGCCGCAGCGGCTCGTGCGGCGCCAGCCCTTCGCCGGGGTCGAGCGCAACCGTGACGCGGCGCGCGTGGGCGTGCTTGACGGTGTTGGTCAGCGCCTCCTGGGCGATGCGGAAGACCCCCATCTCCACCCGCGGCGAGAGTGGCCGGTCGGCCCCGCGCAGCTCGAAGCGGGCATCGAGGCGCTGCTCGCGGCCGGTCTGCTCCACCAGCCGGCGCAGCGCCTCGGCCAGCGTCAGCCCCTCCAGCGGCGCGGCGCGCAGGTCGGTGACGGAGCGGCGCACCTCGTCCAGGGCGCCCTTGGTCAGGCCGATCGCGTTGCGCACCGCCTCGCGGCCGCGTGCGGGGTCGCGCTCGGAGAGGGCGTCGGCCACTTCCAGGCGCAGCGCCAGGCCCGCCAGCGTCTGCGCTACGGTATCGTGGATCTCACGGGCCAGGCGGTTGCGCTCCTCCACCTGCGCCAGCCGTGTCTGCGCGTCCAGCAGCCGCGCGTGCTCGACCGCGAGGCCGACCTGGTAGCCGACGGTATAGAGAAACTGCAGCTCCTCGGCGTCCAGCTCGCGCCACTCGGGCATCGCCACGTTCATCACGCCGATGCGCCGGCCGCCCAGGTAGATGGGAATGCTGGCGTGGAAGCGGATGCCGTCCGTGCCGTCCACTACATCGTCCAGGCGGCTGCACTCGAGCACGTTGACGTTGGCGGCGCCGCGCAGGTCGCCGGCGACGAAGGTGCGCAGGCAGAGGCAGTGCCAGCCGGTCATGTGCTGCGGGTCTTGCAGATACGGCGGGAGATGATAGGTCGCGGCGGGCACGAACTCGCCACGCTCGTCGCGCAGCCAGACCCAGCCGGAGCGCATGCCGATCGCCCCGGCGACCACGGCCAGCGTACGTTCCAGCGCCTCGGCGATGCTGCCGGAACGGTTGAGCACCTCGGCCACGGCGTTCAGCGCGGCCAGCTCGCGCGCTCGGCGGCTGCGCCCCGTGGCGCCCTCGCGCGCTGCGCCGGCATGGGCGCCGCGCGCCCTGGGTGGCCGCGCTTGTGCGTCGTTCATGGCTCCAGTATAGGCATGCTCGCGAACGAACCTCGGCCGGCACTTGCCGGCGGTTCTACAATTGAGCCGGGGCCCCGCGGCGCGCCGGCCCGTGAGCCGTGCCGAGCCGGGACGTGGAGACGGGCGCGAGCAACTCGTTCGCTTGCAGTATCGCCTCGGCGTGGTTCGCGCGGGATGATCGTAGGTGGGGGACCGTTCCGCCAGGAGTCGATCCCGCGGTCATCCCGCAGGGAGGCGATCATGTCCGAGCTGAGTACGAGGCAGCGCGAGCGGATGCCGCGTGAGCGCTTTGCCTTCCCGAAGGAGCGCAAGGAACCGCTGAACGACGCGGCGCACGTGCGCAACGCCGTGGCACGCTTCGATCAGGTTGAAGGCGTGAGCAACACGGAGCGCGACGCGGCCTGGCGGCGCATCCGCGAGGCGGCGCGGCGCTTCGGCGTGCAGATCGAAGAGCGCGGCTGGCGGCAGCTCTTCAGGAAGAACGGGCACCGCGTGCCCTCGCACTGAGCGGCGCGGCGATCGGCCGGCCGCACGGCCGGCGGCAGAAAGGCGGTGGGCGATGGACGAGCAGGCGAACGCGGGGGAGAGCCGCCGCCGCGGCGCTCCGGGCATCGGCCCGCTTGTGCTGGCCGGCCTGGGCGGCGCCCTGATCGTGTACCTGTGTGAGCCGGGCGTGGGTCACCGGCGCCGCGCACGGCTGATCTCCAGGGGCGGCGCCCTGCTGCGGCGCGGCCGCCGGCGCGCCCGTCGCCTGGGCCGGCGCGGCACGCGGACACTGACGGGGCAGTGGGGGCGCTTCACCCGGCCGGGTCACAGCGAGGAGCCGGCGGACGCGGTGACGCTGACCCAGCGCGTCGAGAGCGAGCTGTTCCGCGATCCGTCGGTGCCGAAGGGCCGCATCAACGTCAACGCCGAGAACGGCGTGATCGTGTTGCGCGGCCAGCTCGACTCGGCGGAGCAAATCGAGCGCATCGTGGCGAGGGCACGACGCGTGCCCGGCGTCTACAACGTCGCCAACCTCATGCACCTGCCCGGCACGCCGGCGCCAAACAAGGCGGCGGCGCTGCACGCCAGCCACGAGAGCGAGACGATGCCGCACGGGCGGCCGCCCGCCGGGTAGCCGGCCGGCAGCAGCGGCGCGATCGCACCGCAGTTATAATGACCGCACTCCGCGTTCCCTGCTATGGCGCGGAATGAGGTTGGCATGGCCGCGCCGCCCCGGCGCGCGCGCACGCCGCGCGCTGCTGCCCAGCACGATTCCGCACTGCATGCCGCACTGGAAGCCGCGGGAATCGGCATCTGGGAGTGGGATCTGCGCGGCGGGGCCGTGCGCTGGTCGCCGGCCGCGGAGACGCTGCTCGGCCCGTCGCGGGCGTGCTTCGACGATCTCGATTCATACCTCGCGCTGGTGTGTGCAGACGATCGCCAGCGCCTGCGTGAAGCGCTCGCCGGCGCAGCGCAGGGCCATGACTTCGCCCTGGAGGTCCGGTTTCAGCCGCCGGGCGGCGCGGAGCGCTGGATCAGCCATCGCGGCCAGATCGAGCGAGATGGACGCGGCCGGCCGCGGCGTGTGATCTGTTTCGTCCAGGACCTGACCGCAGAGAAACAGGCGGAGGCTGCCCAGCGCTGGCGCGAGCGGCACTACCGAGAGCTGTTCGAGAACTCCAACGACATCCTCTACACGCTTGACCTGGAAGGCAACGTCACCGAGCTCAATCGCGAACACGAGCGTGTGACCGGCTACACTGCGGCGGAGTTGCTCGGCCGGCCGATCAGCGACATTGTGCTGCCCGAGTACCGCCAGCGCATGCAGCAGATGCGGGCGCGCAAGCTCGACGGCGAGCCGGTCACAACGTACGAGCTGGGCGTACGGGCCAGAGACGGCCGCAGCGTGATCCTGGAAGTATCGAGCCGGCTGCTGTACGACGGCGACCGGCTGGTGGGCTTGCAGGGCTCGGCTCGTGACATCACCGCGCGCAAGCAGGCGGCCGAAGCGCTGCGCCGCAGCGAAGAGCGCCTGCAGCGCATCGTCGAGAACGCCGCCGTCGGCATCCACATCTTCGACCGCGGCGGGGGCTCGCTGCTGCTCAACGCCGCCGTGGAGGAGATCTTCGGCGTTTCGCGCGAACAGTGGGAGGGTGGGTCGGCCGTCCCGCCCTTCCGGCTGCTGCGGCCGGACGGTGCGCCGCTGCCGACGCGGGCGCATCCGTTCGCGCTCGTGCGACGAACCGGCGGGCCGCTGCACGGCATGGAATTCGTCGTGGTGCGGCCCACCGGGCAGCGGGTGGTCGTCTCCGCCAGCGGGGCGGCGCTGCACGACGCGGCGGGCCGCTTCGACGGCGTGGTGCTCGTGTACCACGACGTGACGGAGCGCGAGCGCGCCGAGCGGCAGTTGCGCGATGCCGTCGCCGTGCGCGACCAGTTCCTCTCGATCGCCTCGCACGAACTGCGCACGCCGTTGACCTCGCTCAAGGGCCAGATTCAGCTTGGCCAGCGCCGGCTGCAGCGCGGCGCCCAGCCCGAAGAGATCGCCGCCTCGTTGACGATCGCCGAGCAGCAGGTGAACCGGCTGGCGCGGCTGGTGGGCGAGCTGCTGGACGTCTCGCGCCTGGCCAGTGGCCGCTTCGGCATCGTGCCCGTGCCGCTGGCGCTCGATCCGCTGGTGCGGCGCGTGGTGGAGACCGAGCGCGCCGCCGAGCCGCCGCACCCGATCGACTTCGGCGGCGCCGGCGGCGCGCCGGAGGTTCGCGCCGATCCGGACCGGCTGGAGCAGGTGCTGGTCAATCTGTTGCAGAATGCGCGCAAGTACTCGCCGCCGGGCAGCCCGATCCGCGTGCGGGTGTGGAAGGAGCCGGAGGCGGTGGCGATCGCCGTGCAGGACCGCGGCATCGGCGTGCCGCCGGCAGACCAGGAGCGCATCTTCCAGCCGTTTCAGCGTGCCAGCAACGTCGACCGCGGCGTCGCCGGCCTCGGCCTCGGCCTCTACATCGCCGCGGAGATCGCCCGTGCCCACGGCGGCGCCATCGACCTCGACTCCCTCCCCGGCGAAGGCAGCACCTTCACCCTGCGTTTGCCGCTGGGTGAGGGGGGAGAGTCTGGGGATTAGGGTTTCGCAAGAGGGGCCCGGCGGTCCCGTGCCGGGTCGAGCACGCGTGCAGGAGCGCTGGACGCTATCCGCTACACCCGCTCCACGCGGCAGACGATCTCCACTTCGTTGCCATCCGGGTCGTCGACATAGAACGCTTCAACGGGCAGGAAGGGGTGCTGGCCGCCGCGCGGCGCAAAGCCGAGGCCGGCCAGGCGCTCGCGCTCGGCGGCGAAGTCGCTGGCCGCCACTTCGAGGCCGATGTGATGCAACGATTGCCCGGCCTTGCCGGCGGCGGGGCCAGCCCGGGCAGGCCGCGGCACGAGCACGATCTGCTGGGGCACGCCCGCACCCTCTGCTCCTACGCGCAGGAACGTCGCCGGCGCGCCCGCGGGCGAGATTACGCTCAGCCCGAGGATGTCGCGGTAGAAGGCGAGCGACCGCTCCAGATCCTGCACCAGCAGCACGACCTCGGCCAGGGCGCGGATGTTCGACATTGCAGTGTTCTCCGACGGCTATCATGAATCGGCGCAGCGAATCGCCTACCTCGCCACGCCGGCAGTATACGGCGTGATCGCGCGCCGGCAGGCGCCGGGCGTACCCACGCCGCGGAGCGGTCTGAACCATCGCCGATCCGGATGCGCGCCGTGCGGCAGTCCGGCCTACGGCTCGCCGAGGTTGGTGAGCACACAGCCGCGGGCTTCCAGCGTCTGCACGACCTGCGGCACGGCGAACTGGTCCCGCGGGAAGGCCTGCGTGTGCATCAGCACGATCTCGCCCGTGCAGTTCACCGAGAGCGCCGTGTTGGCCACGAGTGCGGGAGCGCGGCCCGACCAGTCCAGCGTGTCGCGATCCCACATCACCATGCGGCAGCCGAAATCGGCGGCGGCCTGGCGCACGGTGGCGTTGATCGCACCGTAGGGCGGGCGGCAGTACGGCCTGGTAGAGACGCCGGCCACGGCCTGCGCCGCGTCCTCCGTGCGCTGCAGGGTGCTGATGATGCCGCCGTAACTCAGGCGAGTCAGGTTTTCGTGCGCGAAGGTGTGGTTGCCGAGCTGGTTGCCCGCGGCCACCAACCGCTGCACGCACGCCGGGTTCGCGAGGATCGCCTGCCCGGTCAAGAAGAAGGTGGCGTGAATGCCGAGGCCGATCACCATGTCCACCGTCTGGCAGAGGTCGATGTAGCCGTCGTCGAAGGTGAGATGCACCGGCCGGCGCGGCGGGGGCGGCGGCGGGGGCGGCGGCGGCGCGAACAGATACTCGCGGCAGGCGCCCTGACCGGCGAGCAACGGCAGCTTCGGCTCGAACAGCGCGACGCGCTCCCCGATCTGCTGCGTGTCGGGCGCCTCGTTCCAGTCCGCGTCGCCGCAGGCCAGGCTGGCGATGCCATTCAGCGTCTCGCTCTGCACCACCAGCGCGTAGAGCCCCTGCGGCGCTTCCAGGTGGGCGCGGCCGTCGGCGCCGGTTTGCCCCTGTGTGACCTGCAGACCCAGCAGGCTCTCCAGCGAGACCGTCGCGCCGGCGAGCGGCGGCGTGCTGCCGTCCGCCTGCTGCTGAAAGACGGCCACGTCGAGCCAGCCGTTGACGCCGGCCTGCGCCTCGGCGCGCCGGGCGCCGGTCGCAAGCGCCACCAGCAGCGCCACCAGCAGCGCCGGCAGCAGCGCTCGCCCTGTGGTCGATGCCTGCTTCATCTCGAGTACCGCTTACCGGTTTCCGCGCTCGACGGCGCACACGCACGCTGCCTCGCGGCCAGGGCGGACGCCGGCATGCAATAAGAGTGTCGAATGCGTTGCGCAACAGCGTAGTGCATTCGGCTCGTGTTCCGATAGATGGTCGTGGCGGCGCTTGAGCCCGTTGCTGTGGTTTGCCACGATCGGTGCATGGACGGCGTGCTGCTGCTGCTTGGCCTCGCGATGGCCAGCGCCCTGCTGGTCCAATACGTGCGCGTGCCCTACACGGTCGTGCTCGTCGTGCTGGGGCTGGCGCTGGGCGTGGCGGACGTGAAGCCCGGCTTCGCGCTGGACCGCGACCTGATCCTGCACGTCTTTCTGCCACTGTTGCTGTTCGAGGCGGCGCTGCTCGTCGATCTGCGCCTGCTGCGCGACGCGCTGACGCCGATCGCCGTGCTCGCCGTGCCGGGCGTGATCGTCTCCACCCTGATCATCGGCCTGCTGCTCTGGCGGCTCACGGGCCTGAACCTCGCCCTGGCAGCGCTGTTCGGCGCCATGGTCTCCGCGACCGACCCGGTGGCGGTGCTCGCCACCTTCAAGCGGCTGAAGATCTCCGAGAAGCTGGCGCTGGTGGTCGAGGGCGAGAGCGTGCTCAACGACGGCACGGCGCTGGTGCTGTTCACGCTGTTGCTGCCGGCGGCGCGGGGCGGCGTCTTCCGGCCGCTCAACGTCGGGCTACAGTTCGTCGGCGTGCTGGCCGGCGGGCTGCTGGTCGGTGCGGTAATGGGTTGGCTTGGGGCGCGCTGCGCCGCGCTGCTGGAGGACCACCTGGCGCAGCTCGCCGTCTCGGCGCTGGTGGCCTACGGCGCCTTTCTGCTGGCCGAGCGTCTGCAGGTTTCCGGCGTGATCGCCACCGTGACGGCGGGGCTCGTCTTCGCCGCCGACGGCGCCGAACGGCTGCAGCCCGCCGCGCGGGAGTTGCTGCACGAGGTCTGGGAGTTCGCGGCCTTCCTGGCCAACTCGCTGCTGTTCCTGCTAATCGGCCTCAAAGTCGGTCCGACCAATCTGCGCGGCGTGACCGGCGACCTCGCCTGGGCGGTAGCGGCGACGCTGCTGGCCCGGCTGCTCGTGGTCTACGGCAGCGGCGTGCTGTTGCGCTGGTGCGGGCGTCCGTTCCTCTGGCGGCACGGGGCGCTGGTCTTCTGGAGCGGCCTGCGCGGGGCACTGGCGATCGCCCTGGCGCTGAGCCTGCCGCTGGACCTGCCGCAGCACGACCTGCTGCTGCGCCTCACCGCCGGTGTAGTGCTGTTTACGCTGCTGGCGCAGGGACTGACGATCGCACCACTGCTGCGCCGCCTCGAAGCGTCGTCCGGCGCAGCATGAGGTTGCCTTCGCCCGCCGTTTGCTCCGCGCTTCGCCGCTGCCGTATTATCGCCGGGCAAGCGGGCAGTGACGTGGGCCGGCACACCGGCCATGCAACAGCGCTAACGCCGCGGCCGCACCCGGTGTCGTTACGGCCTGAAAGGGGCTCGCCCCTGAGACCAACGGAGTTGCCGCTGAAGCGCGGGAAGCCCCGCGGTGAAATCACCGTCCGCGCAGCGGACCTCACTGCTGGGGTGCTTAGCATGGGCGGGCAAGCGCCCACCGTAGATCAACGCTTGCCCCCATCGCGTTCGGAGATGTCCATCAACGTGCGGGAAGCCCCGCGGTGAAATCACCACGGCCGCAGGCCGTCTCACTGCTGGGGGTGAAAGGGGGCGTGCCCCCTATGACCATCGGAGATGTGCAATGAAAGCCGCCGTTCTGCACGAGGCGAAGGAGCCACTGACCGTCGAGACGCTGGACGTGCGCGACCCCGCACACGGCGAAGTGCTGGTGCGCACGGCCACCACCGGCGTCTGCCATTCCGACCTGCACTTCGTGGACGGCCTCTGGCCGATCCGCTTCCCCGTCGTGCTCGGCCATGAAGCTTCCGGCGTGGTCGAGAAGATCGGCGACGGCGTGACCTACGTGAAGCCGGGCGACAAGGTGATCCTCTCCTTCAGCCCCTTCTGCGGCCGCTGCCAGATGTGCACCACCGGCAATCCCCACCTCTGCCAGGAGCCGTCGGGCCGTGACCCGTCGCCAGAGGCCGGGCCACGCATCACCTGGGACGGCCGGCCGGTGACGCAGTTTGCCAGTATGGGCTCGTTCGGGGAGATGATGGTCGTGCCCGAGGGCGGCCTCGTGCGCATCGACGACCCGGACACCTCGCTGGACACGGCCGCGCTGGTCGGCTGCGGCGTGATGACCGGGGTGGGCGCGGTGCTGAACACGGCTAAGGTCAAAGAGGGCGAGACCGTCGTCGTCGTGGGCTGCGGCGGCGTCGGGCTGAACGTGATCCAGGGCGCCGTGCTGGCCAACGCCGGCCGCATCATCGCCGTGGACTTGCTGGACAACAAGCTGCAGATGGCGAAACAGTTCGGCGCCACGGACACGGTCAACGGCAAGGAGACGGACGCCGTTGCCGCCGTCAAAGAGCTGACGAAGGACAACGTGGACTTCGCCTTCGAGGCGATCGGCAACACCACGGCGGCGCGGCAGTGCTTCGACATGGTGCGCCGCGGCGGCACCGCCGTGATCGTCGGCATGATGCCCTGGGGCTCGGAGATCAGCGTGCCCGGCCCGGCGCTGCTCTCCGAGAAGAAGTTGATCGGCTGCTTCTACGGCAGCACGCGCCAGCGCGTAGACATGCCGCGCCTGCTCAACTTCCACAAGCAGGGCAAGCTCAAGCTGGACGAGCTGGTGACCAAGCGCTGGGAGCTGGGCCAGGTGAACGAGGCCTTCGCCGCGCTGAAGAACGGCGAAGTCGCCCGCTCGATCATCCCGATGACGAAGTAGGGAACAGGAAACAGGGGATAGGTCATAGAGGCGCGGCCCCGCATCCACGGATGCGGGGCCGCGGCGCGCATTCGACCTAACGGCACGGGGCTTGCCACGTCTCCCGACATATCATCGATGCAACATCGTGCCGACGATGGGAGAGAGGCGCGCCCCACTTCGCCGCGCGCCGCGAACAAGCGTTGAGGCTAAGGCAACGAAGGGAGTGCGGAATGAGCCTGCGCAGAGCGCAACAGACGGCCATGCACCCGGCGCTGGTGCAACACGCGGAGGAGCGCGCCAACAGCATCCAGAACCGCATCGCCGACGTGATCACCGCCTTCGCCGGCTCGATGATCTTCGTCTACCTGCACGCGGTCTGGTTCATCATCTGGGTCGTCACCAAGCCCTTCGGCGACAAGTTCCCCTTCGGCCTGCTGACGATGATCGTCTCGCTGGAAGCGATCTTCCTCAGCACCTTCGTGATGATCAGTCAGAACCGCGCCGACGAGCGGCGACAGATCCTGGCGGACAACGAGTGGAAGCTGGTGCAGGACGAGGGCAAGCAGAACCAGGAGCTGATCGACATCTCCAACCAGTTGCTCGGCCTCACCCAGCAGGTGCACATGATCACGACGCAGGTGCACGGCCTCACCACCCAGCTCTGCCAGCAGGTATTGCCCGCGCCGCCGGCCGGCGGCGATAGCTGACGCGGCCGGCGAACCCGCACGACGGTGCCTGACCAAGCCCGCGCGGCCCAGGGTGTTGACATCCGAACGAGCGTTCTGATATATCAAGAACGAACGTTCTGATGCCGCCCGCGCAGGAGGCCGCGCCATGATGCGCACGTCCAGCTACCGCCAGGCGAGGGGCGCCGCGGCGCCGTTTGCGGTCCGGCGCGAACCCGCTGCGGGCTACGCGGGCTACCAGTTCTCCCTGTTTGCGCCGCCGCCGCTGCGCGATGACCGGCGGCCGGCGCTCGAGTCGCTGCCCTACACGGTGCGGGCGGTGGCGCCCTCGTTGCGCCGGTTGATGGCCAGCACGGGCAACCGCTGCCCGGACTGCGGCGGCCCGCTGGTGAACGGCGAAGGCTGCGTGGCCTGCCCGGTGTGCGGCTTCCGCCGCCAGGGCTGGTAGCGGTGGCCGCCACTGTGCCGCTCACCTGGGCCGAGTTCGCGGCGCAGGCGCCCGAGCTGGCCGAGCACGGACGCCGGCTGCTCTACCAGCACGGTCCCGGCCTCGCCTTTCTGGCGACCGTGCGCCGCGACGGCGCCCCGCGCCTGCATCCCATCTGCCCCACGATCGTTGACGGCGGCCTTTACGCCCTGATCGGCGCCTCACCCAAGCGGGGCGATCTTGTGCGCGACGGCCGCTACGCGCTGCACGCCCACCAGGGCGATCAGAGCGACGACGAGTTCTTCCTGGCCGGCCGCGCCCGCCGTCTTGACGACGCGGCGCTGCGCGAAGCCGTGTTCGCCGCGCTCACCAGCACCGGAGTGCAGCCCGGCGCCGAGGACTCGCTCTTCGAGTTCCGCATCGAGCGCGCCCTGCACGCCGCCTACGCCTCCCGCGGTCAGTGGCCACCCGCCCGTACGATCTGGCCGCCTCCGTCTCGCTGAGCCGGCGTGCTGTGCGCGTGCAGCTCGTCGGCTTTGCAGCTGGAGGGAAGGCGCCGCGCCGAAGATTCGCGGCGGTGCCGTGCGGGGCAACCGGTGCGCGAACCCTCGTTCGCGAACGTGCCGGGGCGCCGGCGTCGCGCTGCTAAGCATGCAGCCATGAGCTCGGCACAGCGTCCCACGCGTGAACGGGACTCAGAACCATGCCCTTCGAATGGTTATGTGCTTAGAACGGTCGTCCGGCGCCCAGCGGGCAGTCCGCGCCGTCCCAGCCGCCGGGCAGCCGCAGGAGATCGCCGGCCTTCGGGTTGAGCGGATCGAAGCCGCGCGGGTTGAGCGGGTCAAAGCCGGGCGGGTTGAGCGCGGCGACGATCGTCGTGAACGTGTCGAAGCTGCTGATCTCGTGCGTGTAACAGCTCTGCCAGAGGCCGTCCAGCGTGTCGCCGGTGCGGATTTGGAACACGACCGGAGGCATGGCGCTCGGCACCCCGCCCGCCGTGCCCGCTCCGGCGCGGCCGCCGCTGAGACCACCACCCGTCGCCCCGCTGCTCGCGCCACCCCCGCTCGGTGCGGCCGGGCGCAATGCCGGCGCCGCCACCGGGCTGCCGCGGCCACCAGCGTTGCCGGCCACCGCGACACTGGCGGGGGTGGGGCTGCGGCTGGGCGCGGCGGGAAGCGGCGCATCGCCCGGGCTGGCGGGCCCGGCAGCCGGCGGCGCCGTGGCCGACGGCGCCGGCGAGACGGTCTGTGCGGCCACGGCAAGCAACGGCGCCGCGGTCGGGGCTGGCGTCGGCGCGCTCGTCGCGGCGGGCGAGCTCGTCGACGCGGGCGTGGGGCTCGCGGGCGCAGCGGTCGCTGGTGGCGGCGATGCGGCGCCGCGCGCGGTTGCCAAGACGGCGGCGGTCTTGCGGCTGCTGCTGCCCCGCCCGGCAACGGCAACAGCACCGGCCGTCAGTACGGCGACGGCGACAACGGCGGCCACCGCCCCGAGCACGAGCTGCGGCCACCGGCGGCGCGACCCGGCGGCGAGGGGTCGCGGAACCGCCTGCACTGCCGCCGGCTCTGGCTCCCACGACGGCGGATGTAGCGCCGCCAGCGTGCCCGCGGGCGGGCGCACGCGCTTCGCGGACGGAGCCACTACGATCAGGCCGATATTGTCCGGCCCGCCGGCCTCGTTCGCCGCGGCGACCAGCGCTATCGCCGCCTGCTCCGCGCTGCCTGCGCCAAGCAAGCCGGCCATCTGCTCCTCGGCCACGGGGCCGCTGAGACCGTCGCTGCAGAGCAGGAGGCGGTCGCCGGCTTGCAGCGGGACTTCGGCCACGCTCGGCTCGGTCTGCGGCGTGAAGCCAAGGTTGCGCGTAAGCACGTTCCGGCCCGGATGGGCGGCCGCCTCTTCGGGCGTGAGCAGGCCAACCGCAACCCGCTCGGCGATCCAGCTATGGTCCATGCTGACCTGCCGCAACTGGCCGTCGTGCAGCAGATAGGCGCGGCTGTCACCAACGTTGGCGACGATCGCGCGGCCGGGCAGGAGCGCCGCCGCGACGACCGTGCTGCCCATGCCCTGGTGCTCGCCGGGCGTGGAACCCTCGGCGTGGATGGCGGCGTTCGCCGCGGCGATCGCCGTGCACAGCGTCGGCTCCGGACCCTGCCAGGGGAGCGTGAAATAGTCGCGCAGGATCGAGGCGACCGCGTAATTGGAGGCGACCTCGCCCGCGGCATGCCCTCCCATGCCGTCCGCGACGACGTAGAGGCAGCCGCGCTCGGCGCGCAGGGCGCGATCGGCCGGCTCGAACCCGCCCACCGCGTCCTCGTTGTTCGTGCGGACGCGGCCGGGATCGCTGCGCAGGGCGCTGTCCGGCGCCGGCGGGTCGCTCACATCCCCTCCCCGCGGCGCTTGCAGCAACCGCTAATTGCCCGATTCTCGCCAGACTTTAACAGTACGAATGGTACTTCGGCCGATCAAGGAACGGCTTCACAGAGAGCACTTGCCGGCAGCGCATTGCTTGTGCGAACACAACCGGCTCCCGGCGGCGCGGCCACGCCGGCGAGCATCTCGCCGTCGTCTGCATCTGGATTGCAACTGCAACTCGTCGCAGTTAGAGTAGCCGTGTCGAGCTTCGATCGCCACTGCGCCTGCGCGGGCAGCGCCGACAGCGGCCGTGCGGCTGCATACTGGACGCACAGCGCAAGCGGGGAATGCCGTCATGTACTTTGACCGTCGCCTGTTCGCGATGAGCGCCGGCATGCGCGGGCGCATCGCGCTCGCCGCGCTGATCGGCATCGTCGCGGTGCCCGTCGCGATCTGGCGGCTGGCCCTCACCGGCGACACGATCGCCCAGGTGTTCAAGGGCCGCTCGCTCGCCGGTCTGGCCGGCGCCTTCATGCTGATCGCCGCGCTGATCGTGCTACGTGCGGCCATGCAGCTCTGGCGCGAAGAGATCGCGAATCGGACGGCGGGTGTGCTCAAGGTGCGGCTGCGCCGGCAGCTCTACGAGAAGGTGCTGGCGCTCGGTCCCGGCTATTTCGATCAGCAGCGCACCGGCAACGTGCTGCTGGCGCTGGTCGAGGGCGTCGAGAGCCTGGATACGTTCTTCGGCCAATATCTGCCGCAACTGATCGTCGCCGCGCTCACGCCGGTGATCCTGTTTGCCGTGCTCGCCTTCCTCGACCTGAAGACGGCCGCGGTTTTCCTGTTCTTCGCCCTGTTCACGCTGATTGCGCCCGCGGCCTTTCACCGCTGGAACGCGGCGAGCGCCCTCGCCCGCCGCGACGCCTATGCCGGCTTCGCCTCCGACCTGCTGGACACGATTCAGGGCCTGCCCACGCTCAAGGCCTTCGGCCAGAGCGGGCGGCGCGGGGTGCAGATCGCCGAGCGGGCGCACCGGCTCTTCCGCAGCACGATGTACGTGCTGGCCGTGAACATTCTCACCGGCGGCATCACCATGCTCGGCGTCTCGGCGGGCGCGGCGGTGGCGCTGGCCTGGGGCGCCGTGCGTGTGCACGAGGGCGACCTGCAACTGCGCACACTGCTGATCGTGCTGATGCTCGGTGTCGAGGTCTTCCGCCCGCTGCGCGACCTGACCGTGCTTTATCATCGCGGCATGCTGGCGACGGCGGCCGCGCGCGGCATCTTTGCCCTGCTCGACACGCCGATCGAGGTGGGCGAGCCGGCGCAGCCGGCCCCGCCTTCGGCGCCGCTGGCGCCGACGCTGCGCTTCGAGGGCGTGACCTTCGGCTACGAGGGCGGGCGGCGGGCGGCGCTGGAGGATCTCTCGTTTGAGCTGCGCGCCGGTGAGACGCTGGGCGTGGTCGGCCCGAGCGGAGCCGGCAAGTCCACGATCGTCAATCTGTTGCTGCGCTTCGTCGATCCACAGCAGGGGCGCGTGCTGCTCGGCGGGCGCGCCGTGCGCGAGCTGCCGTTCGCGGCGATCCGCCGGCAGGTCGCGCTGGTGGCGCAGGATACGTATCTCTTTCACGGCACGGTAGCGGAGAACCTGCGCCTGGGCAAGCCGGCGGCCGTGCAAATCGAGCTCGAAGCAGCCGCCCGCGCCGCCAATGCCCACGAGTTCATCGCCGCGCTGCCGCGGGGCTACGACACCGTCGTGGGTGAGCGCGGCACGCGGCTCTCCGGCGGGCAGCGGCAGCGGATCGCCATCGCGCGGGCGCTGCTGAAGGATGCGCCGATCCTGGTGCTGGACGAGGCGCTCTCCAGCGTGGACGCCGAGAACGAGGCGCTGATCCAGCAGGCGCTGGAGCGGCTGCAGCGAGGCCGCACCACGCTCACGATCGCGCACCGGCTCTCCAGCGTGGTCAACGCCGACCGCATCCTGGTGCTGGAGCGGGGGCGGCTGGTGGAGACCGGCCGGCACACGGACCTGATCGCGGCGGGCGGCACCTACGCCCGGCTGATGGCGGCGCAGCACGAGGTCGAGGAGGAGCGGCAGGCCGGCATCACTTCGGCGACGGCCGCGGAAGCAGCCGGAAATGCCGGCGACCGCACACGCACCGCCGGCGAGGAGCTGCCGAAGCTGGCGATCGAAGACACCCGCCGGCCGCTGCCCCTGCGGCGGGTGTACACGCGCCTGCTGGGTCTGGTGCGGCCATGGGCGGGCGAGATGGCGCTCACCTTCACGCTGGGGCTGCTGCGCGCCGCGGCGGTCGTGGCGCTGGGCGTGGTCGGCGCCGTGCTCGTCGGGCGGGTGACGCTCGGGCGTGCGCTCAATCCGTGGCTTACGCTGCTGCTGGCGCTGGTGCCGATCACGGCGATCCTGACCTGGGCCGAATCGTGGATCGCGCACGACCTCGCCTTCCGCCTGCTCTCGGAGATGCGCATTGCCCTCTACAACATGCTCGACCCGCTGGCCCCGGCCTATCTGCAGCGCCGCCGCTCCGGCGACGTGGTCAGCGCGGCGACCGGCGACGTGGAAACGATCGAGCTGTTCTTCGCGCACACGATCTCGCCGCTGTTCGTGGCGATCCTCGTGCCGGGCGGCGTGCTGATCGCGCTGCTGATCTACCACTGGGCGCTGGCGCTGGCGCTGCTGCCGTTCCTGGTGGGCGTGGCGCTGACGCCGTGGCTGGCGAGCGGCGCGATGGAGCGGCTGGGCGGCGAGCTGCGCGAGGGCACGGGCGCGCTGAACGCGGGCATGGTGGACGGCGTGCAGGGGTTGCGCACGATCGCCGCCTTCGACGCCGGGCCGGCGCGGACCGCGGAGATCAGCGCCGGCGGCCGGCGCTTCGCCTCGCTGCAGGTGCGCTTCTTCCGCGACCAGGCGGTGCAGACGGCGATCATCGAGGCGCTGACCGGCCTCGGCGCCCTCGCGGTGCTGGCGGTCGGCGCCGGGCTGGTAACGAATCGGCAGCTCTCACGCGTCGATCTGCTCGTCGCCACGGTGCTGGCGGCGTCGGCCTTCGGCCCGGTGACAGAGCTGGTGAAGACGCTGAAGGAGCTGATGCAAACGCTCGCCTCGGCGCGGCGCTACTTCGCGATCGAGGACGAGCCGGTGCCCGTGCAGGACGGCCCCGGCGTACCCGAGGCGGCGAGCGAGCAGCGAGCCAGCGGTCTGCCCGTGGTCTGTGAGGGCGTGACCTTCCGCTACGCGCCGCACGATCCGCCCGCGCTGCACGACGTTAGCTTCGCCGCTGCGGCGGGCAAGACGGTGGCCCTTGTGGGCCGATCGGGCGCGGGCAAGACGACGCTGGCGCACCTGCTGCTGCGCTTCTGGGATCCTCAGCAGGGCCGCATCCTGATCGACGGCCACGATCTGCGCGACTACGCGCTGGACGACCTGCGCCGGCTGGTGGCCTTGGTCGCGCAGGATACGTATCTCTTCAACACGACGCTCTGGGAGAACCTGCGGCTCGGCCGGCCCGAGGCGAGCGACGCGGAGGTGCTGGAGGCGGCGCGGCGCGCCAACGTGGACGAGTTCGCCGCCGCGCTGCCGGACGGCTACCAGACGCGCGTGGGCGAACGCGGCATGCAGCTCTCCGGAGGCCAGCGGCAGCGCGTGGCGATCGCGCGGGCGCTGCTCAAGGACGCGCCGCTCTTGATCCTGGACGAAGCGACCTCACACCTCGACGCGGTAAACGAGGCGGAGGTGCGCCAGGCGCTCGATCGGCTGATGGCCGGCCGCACGACCTTCGTGATCGCGCACCGCCTCTCCACGATCCGCAACGCCGACGAGATTCTTGTCCTGGACGACGGGCGCCTGGTGGAGCGCGGCAGGCACGCGCAACTGTTGGCCCGGGACGGCCTCTACTCGCACCTGATCGCCGCGCAGCTCATGGCGCACACCGACGCCGCGGCAGCAACGCGCACCGTCGGCGTGGAGGGCGGGGGCTAGCCGCCTACAACTCAGCGTGCTCCTGGGACGCAAGCAGCGCAAGAAAGCCGGCAGGGGAGAGGATGCGGATACCCCGGTATTCGCGCAGGCTCAGCAGGTGACGGTCACCGCTTACGATGAAGTCGGCCTCTCCCGCGACGGCGGCTGCAAGTACCTGATCGTCGTCCGGGTCGTCGACAATGACCGCTGGCACCTCGGCTGGTTCGACAAGGATGGCGAAACGTGCCAGTCTGGTCAGTTCGGAAGCGACTTGTTCAGGGGTCAGGCCATGCCGGCGCTGAATGCGCGGCCGGTTCAAGACGTCTTCGTACTCGGACATGAGCGCAGGGGAGATGATCAGGTCATACCGCTGAGCTCGCCAGGCGGCCATCACCTGAGCGGGAATGCCGACGGGAACGAGGTAGCGGCTGACGACGATATTCGCATCATGGACGACACGCATGTTCAGGCGTGGGTCCGGCGCGCCGAGCGCACCTCATGGAGAGCATCGGCGACGAGTTGATCCGCCTCCTGCTCTGGCACGTTGGCCCGCTTCGCAATTGCCTCCATGCGGTCGAAGAACGCCGCGCGTTCCCGCTTCCACTGCTGGTAGACAGCGATCGGCACCACGGCTGCAATCGCCGCGCCGTGGCGCTCCACGACGTAGGCATCACCCTTCGCGGTGACCTCATTGAGCACCTTACCGAATTGGCGTCTGGCGTCAAAGGCGCCGATGGTACGTTCCATACTCGTAATCGCTTTCCCGCGGTGTCCCGATAGCGCTAGTATCGCAGACAGCGCAGAATGAATCGACATTTCAGGTGGGCGGAATCGGCGCCGGCCGGCCGCTGCGTGCCTGGACCGCGAGCCTGATCAAGCTTGTGGCTCTGCGGTCCGCCTGCAGGCGGCGCGGCAGACGCAGCATGCGCCGCTGCTGGCCCGGGACGGCCTCTACTCACACCTGATCGCCGCGCAGCTGATGGCACACACCGACGCCGCGGCAGCAACGCGCACCGTCGGCGTGGAGGGGGACGGGTAGACCCTGCCGGGTGTCTGGCGCCTGCAAACCGACCCAGCCCCGCGTATTACGGCGAGAAGCTGATGCTCTCTTCGTGATCAATGACCACGCGGAACTGCGTGACGCTGCCGAGCCCCACGATCACTTCGTCGCCGCGGATGAAGATCGTGCCAGGACTGACGCTGCGATGGCCGATGCGGACTACTCCGAGATAGGTGGGCGCCGTTACGCGTGAGCCATCGGCCAATTCGAGCGTAAGTCGCTCGAGGACCGATGCACGCGCGGTGATTGAATCGGCGGGCAGCACAATCTCGCTCGTGAAACCGGTGTCAACGAGCGCTTCGAATGCAAGCACGATGCTGAGCTCAGGGATTTCAACCGTGATGGGAATGTAAGGGACACGCCGGCTTGTGATCCTGCCGCCGTTCACCTCCACTTGCCCGCGACGAGATCTCCAACCTTGAAGACATAGTTGCCCGGCCCAAAGCGTGCCGCGCCATCGACCATCGTCGCATGCAGCGTCGGCGCAAGCGCCACTCTGCCGTCCGGCGCGATCGAGACATACTCCCCGCTGTGTTCGGCCTCGAGCGGCTTGCCGAAGCGCTCATAGAGGTCGAGCGCCTGCGCCGTAAGCTGCCGCTGCTCATTCGTCGACATGGACCCATGATAGCAGGCGCCACGGCCCTGTACCGGCCCGCCGGCGTGGGCTGTGGGCCGGCCGCGAACGCTTGTAAATCTGTAACCACGGTTGCATTTTCTATTCAGAGCGCGTACCGTCTTCCCATGGACCGTTCCGCTCGCTGGGTCTTGCTCGCCTACCGGCTGCCACGGGAACCCTCGACGCCGCGCATCACGCTCTGGCGCAAACTGCGGCGGCTGGGCGCCGTGCAGATCCTCGACGGGCTGGTTGGCCTGCCGCTCGACGCGCGCACGCGCGAGCAGTTCGAGTGGCTGGCGGACGAGGTGCTGGAGGCCGGCGGCGAGGCGTCGCTCTGGCTGGGCTCACCGGCCGGCGCCGCCCAGGAGCGGACGCTGATCGGCAGCATGAACGCCGAGCTCGACGCCGAGTACCGGGCGCTGATCGCCGCGGCCCGGGCGGCGGCAACGGAGCCGGTCTCGTCGCGGCGCCGCACACTGGGCCGCCTGCGGCGTGAGTTTCGGCGGATCGCCGCGCGCGACTACTTCCCGGCGCCGGGTCAGGCGGCGGCGAGGGACGCGGTCGAGGCGCTGGCGGTGGAGATCGAGGTGCGGAGATGAAATGGGCGACACGCGCTTGCTGTCACATCGACCGCGCGGCCTGCGCCTGGCTGATTCGCCGCTTCCTTGACCAGGAGGCGCGGTTCATCTTCATCCAGGATCCCGACGAGCTGCCCGCGGACGCGACGCCGTTCGACATGCGCGGCGCCGTGCTCTCCCACCACGACGGCGACTGCTCGTTCGAGACGATTCTGCGCCACTACCAATTGCAGGATCCCGGGCTGACGGCCATCGCTCGCATCGTGCACGAGGCTGACCTGGGCGACGAGCGCTACGACGCGCCGGAGGCGGCCGGCCTGGACATGCTGATGCGCGGTTTGCAACTGGTACGGAGCGACGAGGAGGTGTTGGCGCTCAGCGCGGTGCTCTTCGATGGGCTGTACGCCTACTGCAGCGCGACGGCGGGCCGACCGTAGGTGCTCCCATGGCCAGGCCGGCGCCGTGACGTGAAGGGAAACGCCGGTGTTCGCGGTCTCGGACATCATTCTCTGGGCGACGATCGCCGGCGTGCTCGGCGTCCTGGTGTCGAGCCTCTGGCCCTGGGCGCGGGCGCGCTGGCGCTACCTTCTCGTGGGCGCGTCGACCCTGTGCGGTTTTCTCGGCTGGAACCTGGTGCTGCATGTCACGAACGGCCGCGGCTTCAACGTCGACGCGCCCTTGATCGGCCTGAGCTGGGCTGATGCCGGCAGCGGCGTGGTCGCCTTCCTGCTGACGGCGTTGCTGTTCGGCGGTGTTTGGGACCGGAGCGAGCCGGCCGCCCGTGTAGTGGGACTCGCCGTGATCGCTGGCGCGGTGGCGACAGGACTGGATCTGTTTGTCCTCTGACCTATGTAGCCGGCCCGTGCAGCCGGCCAATTTCGCCGAAGGAGAGCGCAATGAAGTGGGTAACCCGTGCGCGGCCAATGGTGGATCGCGTTGCCTGCCCCTGGCTGATCCAGCGGTTCGTCGATCGCGACGCCGAGTTTCTTTATGTCCCGGCCGATCAGGTCCTGGCGGTGGCGGAGCGGGAAGACGCAACTCCGTACGACATCGCCAACGCGGAGCTAGGCCATCACGGCGCCGAATGCAGTTTCGACGCCATCATGCGCAAGTACCAGCTGAACGATCCGGCCCTCCAGCGCCTCGCGCTGATCGTGCGCGGCGCGGATACCGATGCCCGCGACCTCACGCCCGAGTCGCGCGGCCTCGTCGCCATCGCCGCCGGCTTTCGGCTGGCGTATCAGGACGACCACGAGCAGCTCACCGCGGAGCTGCCGGTCTACGACGCATTGTACGCGTGGTGCCAGAGCCAGGTCGCGTCGGGCGCCACGTCACAACGGTGAGAGAGATGCTGCGACAAGGACGGTTCATCGCCATTCCCGGCGGACCCGACAACCGCTTCGACCATGGGGCGTTTGAGCCGGCGAGCGGACGGATTTTCCTGGCGCATACCTCCGCCGGCGGCGTGGCGGTGCTCGATCACGCCGCCGGGCGCCATGAACGGACCCTCGCCGGCTTCCCTGAGGCAGCGGGCGTGGCAGCCGCCGGCGGCGCCGTGTTGGTAAGCAACCGCGGCGGCGCCAGCGTCACGGCGATCGACGCGCGCACGCTGGCGATCGGCGGCAGCTACCCCACGGCCGCGCGCCCGAACGGCATCGCGCTTGCGCCGCGGCGGAGGTTGGCGATCGCTGCCTGCCTGGGCGACGAAAGCCAGGCGCCGGCGCTGCAGGCCATCGATCTCGAGCGCGGCGCTATGGAGACGCTCGCGTTGCCGGGCAGCCCCCGCTGGTGCGTCGTCGATCGGGCGGAGGCACGGGTGTACTGCGCGATTCAGAGACCATCCCAGGTGCTTGCGGTGCGGCTCGACGGCTTCGCCACGGAGAGCTGCTGGGAGCTGCCGGTGGACGGGGCTCACGGCCTCGACCTCGACGAGCGGGGAGAGCGGCTGTTCGTGGCCTGCGACGCCGGGGAGCTGGTGGACCTGAGCGTCGTTGATGGCAGCGTACACGGCCGCTGGCCGCTGCCGGGACCACCCGATGTCACGTTCTTCAATCCGAGCAGCGGCCTCGTGCATGTGGCCGTCAAGGCGCCGGGAGTCGTGGTAACGATCGATCCGGCCACTGGTGTGCGCTGGAGCACGGAGACAGAGGCCCGGGCGGGAACAACGGCGATCGTGCCGCCCGACCGGCTCTACGTCTTTATGCCCCAGCGAGGCGGCGCTCTCGAACTGATCGAAGGTCGGAGCGCGGCCTGAGAAGCGGGTATGCCGATGCCACGCCTGCGCCCCGCCATGTCGCGTGCGCTGCGATGGCACAGTGCCGGCCGGTCTCGTTGCTTGCACCTCACTCCCGTCTTGACAGCCGATGTAGAATGCAACGTCTGCCCTTCGTCGGGATGCCTGTGCTCAGGAGGCGTGGCGATGGCGCTCATATACGACGACGTGATCGTGGGGGCCGGCTCCTCCGGCTCGGTGCTCGCTTCGCGGCTCTCCGAAGACCCCGGCCGCAGCGTCCTGCTGCTCGAAGCCGGGCCGGATTTCGCCAGCGTCGAAGAGACGCCGCAGGACCTGATCGACGGCCGCAACATGTCCGTGCAGGCGCACGACTGGGGCTTCATGGCCGACGCCGTGCCCGGCCGGCCGATCACCTACCCGCGCGGCAAGGTCACGGGCGGCTCCTCGGCCGTCAACGCCACGGTCGCGCTGCGCGGCGTGCCCGCCGACTACGACGAGTGGGCCGCCTGGGGCAACGACGGCTGGAGCTGGCAGGACGTGCTGCCCTACTTCCGCAAGCTCGAAGACGACGAGGACGAGCACGGCGACCTGCACGGCACGGGCGGCCCAATCCCCATCCGCCGCTGGAAGCCGGGAGAGCTGCGCCCGCCGCAGCAGGCCTACTTCAACGTCCTCCGCCGGCTCGGCTTTCCCGAGGTGACGGACCACAACCACCCCGACTCGACCGGCGCCGGCATCATTCCGCAGAACCAGCGCAACTTCGTGCGCATGTCGGCGGCGATCGGCTATCTGGCGCCGGCGCGGCACCGCATCAACCTGACGATCAAGCCGAACTGCCTCGTCGACCGCGTGCTGTTCGAGGGCAAGCGCGCGATCGGCGTCGAGCTGGAGTGCGGCGGCGTGCGGCAGCAGGTCTTCGGCCGGCGCATCACGCTCTCGGCGGGCGCCGTCGCCTCGCCGGCGATTCTCCTGCGCTCGGGCATCGGGCCGGCGGCGGATCTGCGGGCGCTGGGCATCGAGCCGCTGGTCGATGCGCCCGTGGGCACGCGGCTCAACGACCACCCGCTGGCCTTCGTCTTCGGCCTGCCGCGGCCGGGCGTGTGCGACCGGTCCAATCCCTTCATCCAGGTGATGCTGCGCTACACCGCGCCCGGCTCCGACGTGTTCAACGACATGCAGCTCTACTTCGGCAGCCAGTTCGACGTACTGGAGCTTGCCGGCGCCGAAGCGATGGCGATGGTCGGGGCCCAGATCGTGGTCGGCGCCGGCGCCTCGCTGCAGCGACCGCTCTCGCGTGGGCGGCTGACGCTGGCGAGCCGCGACCCGCACGAGCAACCGAAGGTCGACCTCAACTTCTGCAGCGACGCGCAGGGCGAGGATATGCGCCGCATGGTGGAAGGCGTGCGGCTCGGCTACCAGGTCGTCACGTCGCCCGAGCTGGCGCCGTTCGTGGAGCGCGTCGCCCTGCTCAGCGACGAGGCCGTCGCCTCGAACGAGGCGCTGTCGGAATACGTGCGTATGACGGTGGGCACGACCTTCCACCCGGTGAGCACGGCGCCGATGGGCCCGGAGAGCGATGCCAACGCCGTGGTCGATCCACGTTGCCGCGTGCGCGGGGTTGAAAACCTGCGCGTGGTGGACGCCTCCGTCATGCCCAACATCGTGCGCTGCAACACGAATCTCACCTGCATGATGATCGGCGAGCGCGTGGCGGATTGGATGAAGGCGGAGCAGCCGCAGGCCGTGGGCGGGCTGGCCGCGGCGCCGGCCTAGACCCGCGTGATGCCGGATTGAACCGGAGCCGCGCTGCCGCTCAGTGTCGGCGCTTCGCCGCGACGGCGCCGAGGGCAAGCGCCGCGACACCGCCGGCGGCCGCCGTGAGCAGGCCGCGGTGCGTGGTGGCCCACAGCTCCGGGCTGCGGCCGAGGGCGCGGTCGTCGAAGGCGCCGTGGGCGCCGTGGTCTGCGCCCCGCGGGCCATCCAGAGGCGCATAGAGATTGTTGGAGCGGCCGGGGTCGGCCGGCTCCGGCGTCTGCTGCGACTCGAATCCCGTGCGGGCGAGATAGTGGTCAAGCAGCCGGGGCGCAATCTTGTTCCCCTGGATCGCCTGCACGGTTGAACGCCCGACCCAAAGCTCGGGACGGTCGTGGTGAGCCGCCCAGTAGATGGCTTCGGCCGCGACCTCCGGTTGATAGATCGGCGGCACCGGCTGCGCCCTGCGCGGCATGCGGCTCTTCGACGGGCCAAACTGCGGGGTGTTGAGCGCAGGCATCTGCACCATGGTCAGCCTGACGTTGCTCTTGTCGTGCAGCAACTCGCAGCGCAGTGATTCGGTGAAGCCCTGAATCGCGTGCTTGCTGGCGCAGTAGGCCGCCTGCAAAGGAATGCCTCGGTAGGCCAGCGCCGAACCCACCTGCACGATGTGCCCGCGGTCGCGCGGCAGCATGCGCTGCAGTGCCGCCAGCGTGCCGTAGACGAAGCCCAGGTACGTCACTTCCGTGACGCGCTTGAAATCGTCCGGCGTCATCTCCTTCACCGGGGAGAAGACGGAAGTCATTGCGTCGTTCACCCAGATGTCGACGGGCCCGAACGCGGCTTCCAGATTCACCGCCGCGGCCTCGACTGCCAGGGCGTCCGAGACATCGGTTTCGAGCGGCAGCGCTCGACCACCCGCGTCTTTAACATCGCGGCATGCACCGTCGAGCCCGGTGCTGCCGCGCGCGATCAGGCCGATCGACGCACCTTCACGCGCGAAGCGCCGGGCCGTCGCCCGGCCGACGCCGGCCGAAGCGCCCGTGATCATCACCACCTCGTGTCGGTTGCCGCGGTGCATCATCGTCGAGTCCACCAGTGTTCTGCGGAGCGTGCGGGGCGGCGTCGCGCAGCGCGGGGGCATTCTCACCATCGCGCACGCCGGGTCGATGCGCCATTGGCCCGGCGAGTGAGCCCGCTGTCGCGCCGGGGCCGCAACGGCCGCCGACTTCGCCCGCCACGTGAGAATGCACATAATTCGAAGAGAACATACGTGCTGAGATGGTGTAACATCGATCACATTGGCGAGTAGAGCAGCGTGACAGGGAGACAGCAATGAATCAGTCCGTTCAACTGCTGGTCGGCACACGCAAAGGCGCCTTCATCTACCGTTCGGATGCGGCCAGGCAGTGCTGGTCGATCTCCGAGCCGCAGATGCCCGGCTGGCAGATCAATCACCTGGCCGCCGACACACGGGAGGGCCGGCAGCGGCTCTACGCGGCGGCCAACCACTGGGCCTGGGGGCCGTCCGTTGCCCGCAGCGACGACGGCGGCATGACGTGGGAGCAGCGCTGCCCCGGCCTCGCCTTCCCGCAGGATATGGGCCTCTCCATCGCCAACGTCTGGCACGTCGAGCCGGGGCACCCAAGCCAGCCGGGCGTGGTTTACGCCGGCACGCAGCCCGGCGCCCTCTTCCGCAGCGAAGACTGGGGTGAGTCCTGGGCACCGGTCGACGGGCTGACGCGCCACAGGTTCCGCGCCTTCTGGGGGCCAACCGGCAACGTAGGAGACTCGTCACTGCACTCGATCCAGGTCGATCCGCGCGACGCCAACCGAATCTACGCGTCGATCAGCTCCGGCGGCACGTACATCAGCGAAGACGGCGGCGAGAGCTGGGAGCTGTGCTCCCACGGCATCGTCGTCACCACGCCGGCGGCGAAGCAGTTTCTCGCCGAGGTCGCCGAGTCGTTCCCGCAGCCGGAGCTGCCGCCGGACGTGGACCCGGCGGCGATGGACGAGTTCCACAAGTTCAAGATCGATCCGAAGGACCCGGACCGCCTCTGGGGACAGTCGCACGTCGGCGTCTTTCGCTCCGACTGCCGGGGCAAGGGCTGGGAAGATGTGACGCACGGCCTGCCCTCGTTCCACGGCTTCCCCATCGCCATCAGCCGGCGCGCGCCCGATGCCGTGTACGTCGTCCCCATCGAGTACGGCGCGGACAACTTCCGCGTGGTGCGGGGGCAGTTCGCGGTCTGGCGCACCGGCGACGGCGGCAAGAGCTGGGAGCCGCTGACGCGCGGCCTGCCCGGCCCGCACGATTACCAGAGCGCCTACCGCGAGGGGCTCGACACCGACGGCCTCGAGCCCGAGGGCGTCTACGTCGGCACGACCAACGGTGAAGTCTACGCCAGCGCGGACGGCGGCGACTGCTGGCAGCGGCTGCCGGGAACGCTGCCGCCGATCCTGTCGGTTACCTGCGCGGTGCTGTGAGCGCGAAACGGGGCGGCCGCATGGCCGCCCCGTTGGCCTCCTACGCCACTACGCCGCCGCCACGGCGTCCGGGCGGGCCGGGCGGGCCGGGCGCACGTTGGGGTTGCGCTGGAAGAGGTTCTCCGGGTCGTAGCGGCGCTTGATCTCCGCAAGCCGCTCGTAGTTCGGGCCGTAGGAGGCGCGGATGCGCTCCTCGCTCTCGCCCGCGCCGAGAAAGTTGACGTAGATCCCTTCTTCGGCGAACCGCTGCGTCGCCGCGATGCCGGCGCGCACCCAGCCGATGCTGGGTTCGCCGTCCTCTTCATCCGTCCAGCCGGCGATGTGCATCACGTCGAAGTGCGCATGGCGCTGCGAGAAGGCCGTGGCCGTGACCGGCATGCGGGCGGCCGCGCCGTGGAAGTGCTGGATCACCACCGCCGAGCGCGGTGAGGGCCGCGCGGCGCCGCATTCGACGATCGCGTCGATCGAGGCGCCGCTCAGCCACGGCAGCGCGTTCGCCTTGACGTAGTAGTTGAAGCCGGGGGGCGAGGCCGGGTCCAGCAGCCCCACCATCTGCTCGTAGCTGAGCGGCTGGATCAGGTCCATCAGCGGCGAGCCGAAGCGGCGCACCGCCTCGACCATGCGCTGCGCCCGTTCCGTCGGGCCCGTGGCGCAGACGGCGATGGCAACGGCGGGCTGGCCGTCCGGCGTGCTCAGAAGGCCGGCGTAGGCGGTCACGTCGTCGGTCGTGTGCAGCGTGTAGTGGTGGTAGAAGCGCAGCACCTCGCGCGCCTGGGCGAAGGGGTAGACGACCATGCCGCCCAGCACCGTGCCGACTTCGCTCAGGCGGTGGTGGAAGCCGGTGACCACCCCGAAGTTGCCGCTGCCGCCGCGCAGCGCCCAGAAGAGATCCGGGTGTGCGGTTTCGCCGGCACGCACGACCTCGCCATTGGCCAGCACGACTTCGAAGCCGAGCACATTGTCCACGGTCAGGCCGAGCTTGGCCGTGAGCCAGCCCATGCCGCCGCCCAGCGTGAGCCCGGCGATGCCCGTGTTCGGACGCGGTGCCCACGGGCACGACGAGCCCTTGCGCCTCGGTCGCATGAATCAGTTCGCCCAGGTTGAGGCCGGGCTGCGCCCAGGCGCTGCGGCCGGCCGCGTCGACGGCGATGCCCTTCATCTGCGTGAGATCGATCACGAGGCCGCCGTCGATCGCGGAGGAACCGGCAGTGCTGTGGCCGCCGCCGCGCACGGCGATGGGCAGGGCGTTAGCGCGGGCGAAGCGGATCGCCTGCCCAACGTTCCACATTTGGGAATCTGTTAACGGCTGCTTCAGCCTGATTTCAGGTTCGCCGCGTACGCTGAACCCATCCGGGCACGCCGCGCGTGATCGAGGTGTTCGCGCGGCCAAGAAAGCGGAGCGGATGGATCGACGGCTGTTTCGCAACCCGCGCCTGAAGGTCTCGATCGCCGGTGCTGCGCTGCTGGCAACGCTGGGCTGCTTCGGCCTGCTGCGCGCCCAGACACCGACACGCGCCAGCAGCACGCCGGCCGCTGCGCCCGCGGCCGGTCCACCGTCCCCGGCTGCTGTCGCCGGCCCGGCCGGCGTGCTGCCGCAACCGGGTGATTTCAGCCCGTCCATCCGCCTGCCGGCAGGGTCATCGGCGCCGCAACTGCCGGTCGCGCCGGCGCCGCGCCCGCGGCCGATCACACGCACGCGGGCGTCGTGAGCGGGCGCATGCCGGCGATGCGACGGCGAGCTCAGGTGCTCCCTCTTGCCCTGGCAGCAGGCGGGCTCGCGTTGCTGCCGGTGCCGGCGCTGGCGGCCGGCGCGGGCGGCGACGCCGCGGGCGTGAACGTGCCCTGGTATCTCTCGCGCGCCACGGGCCTCGTCGCCTACCTGTTGCTCTTCGTCACCGTGGCGCTCGGTCTGGCGATTCGCACGAAAGCCTTCGACCGCCTGGTGGCCCGCTGGCGTGTGACGGATCTGCACGGCTTTCTCTCCCTGCTGGCTATGCTGTTCGTCGTCGTGCACGTGGCGGCGCTGCTGGGCGACACCTTCATCGGCTTCTCCGCGGTGCAGTTGCTGGTGCCGTTTGCTTCGCCCTATGCGGCGGCCTGGACGGCCGCCGGTCAGATCGCGGCCTACCTGCTGCTGCTGTTGCTGCTCAGCTTCCCGGCGCGGCGGCTGATCGGCTACCGCGCCTGGCGGGCGCTGCATTACCTCACGTTCCTGACGTACCTGGGCGCGCTGGCGCACGGCGTCTTCACCGGCACGGACAGCCGGCAGCTCTGGACGCAGGCCCTATATCTCGCGACGGCCGCCGTCGTTGCCCTGCTGTTGCTGCACCGCATCATCGTCTGGAACCGAAGGGCGCTCGGCGTGCTCACGGCGCGGCTGAGGGGAGTCGCGCCGGCCGAGGCCGAGGCGGCGCGCGCGGCGCTGCACCTGCGGGCCGTGCTGTTCGGCGTCAGCACGCTGGGCGCCGTCTTCCTGCTCTTCCTCGGCGCGGCCGTGGGGCCGTTCCGCTGGCTGGGCGGCGAGCACACGGCAGCCGGTCAGGCCACGGCGCCCACGTTCGCGGCAAAGGCGCCGGCCGGCTTCCACGACACGTTCAGCGGCAGCGTCTCCACCGGCCGCCGCGCGACGCTGCTGGTGCGCCTGGATGGCACCGGCGAGCGTGGTGTAACGCTGGCGATGCAGGTGCAACCGGCCGCCGGTGGCGACGGTTCGACGGGGTACGCCGGCCCGGCCAGCCTCAGCGACGGCAATGGCGCGCCGCTGTGCAATGGCCAGGTGATGCAGCTCGATCCGAACGGCTTCAGCATCGACTGCCAGGGCACGGGCGACTACGCCGGCAAGCTGCTGCGTCTGCGCGGCGTCTTCACCCGCAGCGAGGGTTCGCAGCTCTGGGGCACGCTCGATGCAGTCGTCGGCCCCGCCGGCGAATAGCGCGCTTACGCGCCGCCGCCGCCGATGGCCGGAAAACCGGGCGAGAGCTCGATCGCCCCGTCGCGCCCCACGAGCAGACAGAGCGCCCCTTCGCGCTCGACGAAGGCCCGACCGGCGGTGCGGCCCAGCAGCAGTGCCGTTTTCGCCAGCACGTCGGCCTCGGCCGCGGTTCGCGCCAGCACGGTCGCGGCGGCGAGGTCGGTGGCAGCGCTGGCGCCGGTGCGCGGGTCGATCAGGTGATGCCGTTCCACGCCGTCGCGCCGCCAGCGCCGCCGCATGATCGACGATGTCGCGAGCGCGGCGTCGCGCACGGCGACCGTGGCGATATCCCGCCCCGGCTCAAACGGGTGCTGCACACCCGCGAGCCAGTCGCCATCGGCCAGGCGTCCGGACGCACGCAGGTCGCCGCCGGCATTCGCCAGCGCGTTGCCGAGCGGCCGCAGCAGGCTCAGCGCCGCGGCCACGGCCAGCCCCTTGCCGATGCCGCCGAGATCCAGGTGCATGCCGGCGGGGCGCGTGATCGTGCGGCCGCGCGGCGCAAGTTCCACGTGGCGGAAGGCGCCAAGGATCGGCCCGGGCGCGGCGGGCGGCGTGCGCGGGGCGCTGTACGGCAGCACGGCGAAGCTGCGATCGTAGCCGGCGGCGCGCAGCGCATCGAGCACGGCGGGCTCGAATAGACCACCCGTCCGTGCGGCGGCGTGCAGGGCGGCCCCGACCGTCGTAAACAGCAGCGGCGAGGCGGCAAAGGACTGCCCCGCGGCGCGATTCAACGCCGCCAGCTCACTGTGCTCAGAGAAGCCGGTGAGCGTCGCCTCATGGCGGTGTAACAGCGCCTCGGCTTCTGCAAAGAGGCCGGCAGCCCGGCCGCCGTCGCGCGTGTCGGCCAGCAGCTCGATCTCGGTGTTCATCGCGAAGAACGCGTGCCGCTGCATCGAGGAACCGCTTCTCACACCGGCGGGCGAGGCCGAGGGATCCCGGCGCGGGAGCGTCTGGGCTTCAGCCGGAACCGCCGGACGCTCGCGCCGGCGGCTCATGCTCCAGGGGCGCAAGCGGGCGCGGCTCGCCCGTCTCGGGCAGCAGCAGCGCCGGCTGATCGCCCAGGCGGTGATAGATGTACACATACGAGTCGCGCAGCACCGCCGCCACCGGTACCACCAGCAGCAAGCCCCAGAACCCGGCCAGACGCCCGCCAATCACGATCAGCACGAGGATGACCGCCGGGTGCAGGCGCACCGCGCGGCCCTGGATGCGCGGCACGACGATGAAGTCCTTCAGCTCCTGTGTGCCAAAGAGGAAGAGGAAGACCCAGAGCACGCGCAGGCCGGGGTGAGTGGCGAGGACGACGATCAGGGCCGGCGCCCCGCCCAGCATCGGTCCGATCACCGGGATCAAGTTGGCGACGCCGGCGACGATGCCCAGCGCCAGCGAGAAGCGCACGCCGAACCAGCGCAGACCGATCGCCGTGACAACGGCGGTGAGCACGCTGAGCAGCAGTTGCGCCCGCACGTATGAGCCGAAGACGGCGCGCGCGTTCGCCACCAGGTACTGCACGTCGGGCCGCACGCGTTCCGGAAAGAGGGCGACAAAGGCGTTGGAGGCCCGCTCGCGGTCTTTGAGCACGTAGAACGCCCAGAACGGCACGACGATGTAGCTGATCATCGTCGTCAGGCCAGCGGTCGCGAAGTTGATCGTGCGGCCGGCCACCTGCTGCGCGTAATCGCCGGCCTTGCCGGCAAGCTTGTCGATGTTCTTCTCAAGCTGATCACGAATCTCGGGCGGAACGTTCTGCTGGTACCAGCCGTTGTTGTCTTGCAGCTCGTGTTGCGCGCGGGTGGCGAGCGTGGGCAGGTCGTTGGCGAAACTCTTGCCCTCGTCGAAGATCTGCGGACCCCAGACCGCCCCCGCCGCCAGCACCACGGCGATGAATGCCAGGTAGAGCAGGCCGACGCTGCACGAGAGCGCCAGGTCGGGATGGCCCTCGCGGAAGGGGAAACCGGCGGCCATCCGATCCACGGCGGGCGCAAAGGCGATCACGAAGATCGCGCCGAGAATGAACGGAGGCAGGGCGCCGCGCGCGAGGTACAGCAACCAGCCGGCGAGCAGCAGAGCGCCGGCCACCATGGCGATGCGAATGCTGCGCCGCGTACGCTGCTCGGCCACCGGTCCACCTCCGGCGCCGCAATTCTGCCGCGCTCTTCCTGGTTTCGCAAGCAATCTTCTGCGTCGGGAGAGGCGCGACAGGGCGGAGCGGCGTGGCGGCGCGTGGCATCCCGGTTGGGCACGAGCGCGGCTGGAACAGAGCACGCCGCGGCCACGGCTCCGGGCTAGCCCTGAGTCGCGCGCCTGTGTCAAGCTATTCGGAGCGCGCCGACACCTCGTCGGGCTACATGGGAGATCTACGCGGCGCGGACCCCGGCGACGCCGGGCCTGCGCCGCTGCGCGCCAGCCCTGTTTTGCCGCCCATGCAGCGGTGACGGTACGGGTGCACGGCGGTCGCGGCGGGAGGAACAGGAGGCGGCGGATGCGGCTTCAGGCGGGTAGACGCGGGGCACTGGCCCTGCTGTTGGTGCTCATCGCCCTGCTGGCAGGCAGCTTCGGAACGGCGCCGCTGACGCGTGCACTGGGAACGCGGGCGGCCCTGGCAGCGCCGGCGGCGCCGGCCGGGCCGGCCGTGGTCGACCAGACGGCCAGCGACAAGCTCGACGTGGTACGTGAAGCCTTCGACGCGCTCTATGGTGGCTTCGACCAGCCGCTGCGCTCCGACGTGGTGCTCGGGGACGCCTGGGATGGCATAAACATGGCCCTCACCAGCGCGGGCCTCAACCCACTCGGCAGCCCCGCTCTGACCGGGGTCGTGGACAGCGACTGGCAGGCGTTCGCCGACGCCTACCGGGGCGCCGTCGGCACCGCCGTCTCGTCGGGTAAGGCGAAACCAAGCGATCTCGCCTACGGCGCGATCAACCAGATGGCGAACGCGCGCAACAGTTGCCACACCGCCTTCCTGCCGCCGGACAACAACGCCAGCGCGGACGGTGTCGAGCGCCATCAGCTCACCACGGACGTCGGCTTCATCGCCGGCCGCATCAACAACCTCGTCTACCGCGTCTATCCCGACGGCGCCGCGGCGAAGGCTGGGCTGCTGCCCGGCGATACGCTGCTCAGCAGCAACGGCCAGGGCGATCCCGGCATCCGCCGCCGCATCTTCCGCGCCAACGCCGGCCAGGCGGTGGACATCACCGTACAGCGCCCCGGCGTAGAGCAGCCGATCGCGCTGACCATCGTGCCCGAAGAAACCGTGCTGCCCTTCGTCCGCACACGGGTGCTGCCCGGCGGCATCGGCGTGATCCAGTGGGACGATTTCACCCAGGGCGCCGGGATGATCGACGCCATCCGCCAGGCGATCACCGGCTTCCAGCAACAAGGCGTCGTGGGCTGGGTGCTCGACCTGCGCACCAGCCCCGGCGGCGACGCGCACACGATGGCCGCGATCGCCAGCCTGTTTATGCCCCAGGGGCTGATCGCCACCTCGATCGACCGCGGCGGCGCCCGCGTGCCGGTGATGGCCGACGCGAACGCCACCCTGCCAGAGCAGTTGCCGATGGTAGTGCTGATCGAGAACTACAGCGCGTCAGCCGCCGACATCCTGCCTGGCGCTCTGCAGGACAACCGCCGCGCCTACCTGATCGGCGAGCGCTCGGCCGGCTGCATCGGCAGCGCCATTCTGCATACGCTCTCGGACGGCTCCGGTCTGCAGGTCGAAGTCGAGCATATCCTGATCGGCAACGATCAGCTCGATCTGAACGGCGTCGGCATCACCCCGGACGAGACGGTCGTGTGGTCGCCGGAAGAGTTGGCCGCCGGCCAGGATCCGCAGATGGACCGCGCCGCGCAAGTGTTGTTGGCGCAGGCCGGCCAGTGAGCCGCAATCAGGCTGTCCATCGCGCCCGCCGCGACGCGGCGCTGCAGCTGAGCCGGCACGTCTGCCGCCCGCGTTTGGACGCCGGCACGAAGGCGTAGAGGAGAAGAGCATGCCCCGTGTTGCCCGCCTGACCGCCGGCATCGTCGTGCTGACGTTGCTGCTCGGCGGCGCGCGGCAGCCGCGCGCCGCCGCCGCACCGCTGCAGGCCATCCCCTCCGGCGCGCCGGGTGCGGATGAAGCGCTGCTCAGCCTGCTGCCGTATCAGTTGCAGCAGGCCGACCTGCTGCCGGGATTTCAGATCCTCGATCAGTCCGCGGCGACTCCGGCCTCACGCGCCTTTGACCTGGGCGAAACGCTGTCGGATTCGCTCGACGCGCTGAAGGCGATCCAGCGAGGCGGCTTTCTCGCCGCGGTCGAGCAGGTGATCGGCCCGGACGAGGCGACCCCGGTTCGCCTCTTCGACTTCAACGTCGAACTCTATGCCGGCGACCGGCAGGCATCCGCCGCCTTCCACGACAACCTCGATGTGCCGCAATCCGGCCGCATCCATTCCGACAACCCGCCGCTGCCGCTACGGCTTGGCGATGAGTCCGGCGCCGTGCACGTGGTCAGCACCTCGACGAGCTCCGGTCTCGACACGGGCTTTGAGGCGATCTTCTGGCGGCGCGGCCGGCTGGTCTTCGGCATGATCATGGTGATTTATGACAAGACCGAGACGGTCGACCAGGCCGTGCCCTTCGCGCAGGCCGCCGATCGCCACGCCGCCGGGGTGCAGGCGGTCGCGCTCGGCGGGCAGGCGACGTTGCCCGTGGTCGGCTCCGACGCATATCAAGAGGAGGCGATGTACGCCCTCTACTTCCGCCTGCCCAGCGTCGATCAGAGTCCATTCGGCTTCATGGCGCAGGCGCGCAGCATCGTCACCAACGCCGATCTGCTGCTCGAGGCCGGCGACCCGCACGCGGCCTACAACCGCATCGTCGGCGCCTGGAAGCGGGTCACGGAAGCCGAACGGGTCTACTTCACCCTCCAGGGCGACAGCGGCGATGTCTGGCACGTGCGCCTGGCGCTCAGCGCCGATGCGGCCGGCGCCCAGGCGAACGTGCTGGATCCGGATCATCAGCCGCACAGCACCGTGGACACCTACGGCCTGCCGCAGCCGCTCGGCGAGATGAACCGGATCTACCACGAGAGCTACACGCTGACCGACGGCCTGCCGCGCGAGTCGTGGCGGGCGATGTGGACGCACGGCCGCGTGGTGCTGACGGTCTACACCACGGGGCCGGCGGGCGATTTCACGGCGCAGCAGGTCAACGATTTCGCGCAGATCGTCGACGCGGCGTATCAGAAGGGCGCCGTGCCCGACGTGCTGACGACAAGGACGCCCGACTCCCCCAACCCGCCTGCGCCGGCCGCGAGCGCGGGGCGCAAGGACTGAGGCCCTGCCCCCATCCCCTGGTTCATCTCCGCGCCCCAACACGACGGGGAGAGCTGGGCGCAGTGTCCAGGCTGAAGCGGAGGCGAAGTGGCTCCCCGGCCTTCTTCTGAAGCACCGCCTTGAAGCCCCCCTCTCCATTGCATGGAGTGCATGGAGAGGGGTCGGGGGTGAGGCCACCCGCCGCTGCCCCCGGAAGGACGAAGGACGAAGGACGATGACGATGAGCGAGCCGGCCTCGGTTGGCGCCGGATTGCAGGTGCGGCCGGTGGCGTCGGAAGAGTTCGAGGAGTTCCTCGACTGGTTTGCGCGCTACTGGCAGGAGCTGGAGACCTTCAACGACTTCCCCGACCCGTTCTCGCGCGAACAGTATCGCCGTCTGCTGCATGAGCCGGGCGGGCGTCACTTCTGGTGGGCGGAGCGCGCTGGCCGGCGCATCGGCTTCTGCGTGTTCATCGTCGGCCCGCACTGGTACCGCCAGGACATCACCGACGGCTACGTGGACGAGTTCTATATCGTGCCGGAGGCGCGGCGCGACGGCGCCGGCCGTGCTCTGGCAGAGGCGATGCTGGCCGAGTTCCGCCGCCACGGCGTGCGTGAAATCCGCCTCTCCGTGCTCCGCCGCAACAGCCGCGCCGCCGCCTTCTGGTCGAGCCTGGGCTTCGCCGTCGAAATGACGCGCATGGCTCTTGTAGGGAATAGGGAATAGCAGGAGGCTTGCGGAGCATGGGCGAGCGCAGTCACGCTGGCGTGGTGCGCTCGCATCAGGGTCTGGTGGTGTAGCAGCGGGCCATGAATTTGATCGAACAGATCTACGGCCTGGTGCACCACTTTCCGCGGAGCGAGCAATACGGTCTGACAGCGCAAACGACGCGGGCTGCCGTCTCTGTGGCTACAAACATTGCCGAAGGCAATTCGCGGGCATCGCGTAGAGAGTATACGCACTTCCTCTCACTCGCGCATGGCTCCCTCAACGAAACTGGACCTGTCTCTTGTTCGCTGTTCGTATTGGATATTTCAGTGAGCAAGAAGCCGAAAGAGCCTTCGCATCAGCGGCCGAAGTCGGACAAATGGTCACATCAATGCGCTCGCGGGTGATTGCCAACACAATCGATAACCACCCTTGAGCCCAGACTCCTTCATTTCCCAGTTCCCTGTTCCCTATTCCCTGTTCCCTATTCCATATCAAGCACGAACCACCAGGAGCTTTGCACCCGTTCCAGCCACACGGCGCGGCTGACGAATTCGCACCCGTCTTCTTCGATGGCGATGTGGTAGCTGATGTTGAGCCGGGGACGGAAGCCGAGCGCATCGTCGGGCACGCCGAGCTGCAGCGCCGCCTCTCCCGCAAGTGGATGCGGCCGGGTGCGTAACACCGCGGCGCCGTGGTAGCGGTCCGCCGGCAGCGGCCCGGCGATGCGAGCGGTCACGCCGCGCGGCTCCATCACCTCCGCGGCATCGGATCCGGCAGACATGGACGGCAGCCCTCAGCGAACGCCGGCGAGCGCCGGCACGAGGGCGGGTGCGGGGACACCGGCCGCGCTGGCCCGCTGCAGATAGGCGACGGCAGCGTCGAGGGCGGGATCGCGGCCGGCAGCAAGATCGTCGGCGCTGCGCGGCGCGGGAATGTCGGGATCAACGCCGACGCCTTCCAGATCCCGTTCGCCGCCGCCGATCAGCACGTGCACCGCGGTCACCCAGATCGAGGAGCCGTCGGAGAGCAGCGTCTCCGTGGTGCCGGCCATGCAGCCCTGCGTGTGTCCGCCCACCAGCACGGCCGTGCCCGCCTCGCGCAACGCCTCCGGGACGATCTCCGAGGCCGAGCCGCTGCCCGGCCCGATCAGGAAGGCGATCGGCCGCAGTGGAGCAAGAGCGTTGCCGCCGGCGGAGAGGGCATAGCTGGTGCCGCCGCGTGTCACCTCGCGAAAGAGCACGCCCGATGGCGCGAACAGCTCGGCGATCGGGCCGGCGTAGCCGCCGCCGTTGGCGCGCACGTCGATCACCCAGCCGACCACGCCCTGCGCCTCGAACTCCGCGATCGCCGCGCGGATCGCCTCCGCCTGCGCCTGGCCGCGTTCCCAGGTGAAGAAGCGCAGATAGCCGATCTTGCCGGCGCTGCCGTCGATCACGCGCGACTCAAGCCGCGGGAAGCGGTAACGGCCGACTACCACGGGCAGCACACGCGGCCCATCCTCGCCGGGGCGCAGGATGGTCAGCATCACTGACTCGCCCTCGGCGCGGGCGGAGCGCGCCGTCGGCGCGTTCGTGCTGCTGTCGCCGTCGTAGGCAAGGATCGTATCGCCGGCGCGCAGGCCCGCCGCCTCGGCCGGACCGCCGGGGACGATGTAGGTGACGGTCCACGGCGCTGGCGTGTAGGCGCGGCGGAAGCCCATGCCGATCAGCTCGTCGCCAGTCTCCGCGGCACGCTGCGCCGCGGCCTGGATCGGCGGCAGGAAGTAGGTGTGGCAGTTGCCGATGAACTCCGTCATGCCGCGGATGGCAGCGTAGGCCAGCTCGGTGGCATCGATCGGCGTGGCGGCCTCCAGCTCGGTGTAGGCGGCGGCGAAGCGGGTGTACGCCTCGACGGCGGCGCCGGAGAGATCGGGCCCTGGCGGCGGCGCTCCGTTGCCCGCCGACGCGGCCGCGTTCGTGGCGCCCCGCCAGGCGGCGTCGAGCAGATCCGCCGCGCCCACCGGGTCGAAGTAATGGTTGTAGATCGCGCTGAACGCCTCGCGTACCAGGCCGACCTTGCCCTCGGTACGGGCGGCAACGGCCGCGCCCGACGCAGCGGCCGCGGCGGGCGGTGCGGCAAACGATGCCGCGTTGCCCAGGAGCAACGCGGTGAGCAGCAGCGGCGCCCCGGCGATCGCCAGCCATCGTCGGTCACGCAAGTGCAGGGACATCGCTCCGGCTCCAGGACGGGATCTCGCGCAGCCCAGCGTGGCCGGGATTGCAGGGGCGTGTCAACCGGGGCGGCGGAGGTGGTCCCATCGGCGTCACGGCTCCGTCTCCATACGTCATCCGTCGAAGGTCGCCGCATGATGGCGCCGCCGGGTATCGTGTCGCTGTACAGACTATTCAGGAGAGGGCCATGCAGCGTGCCACGATTGTGAGTGCCATCCTCCTGCTCGTCGCGGGCGGTGTCATCACCCGATCGGCCGGCACGTCTGGCCGGCTGCTGGCGCAGCAGACGCCCGCCCCCGAGGATCCCGCCCTGCTGCGCGAGCTGGCCGAGCGCGAGCTCTCTCCGCCGCCGCTCCCGGGCGCGCCGGCCGGCCAGGCGCAACTGCTCCCCGGCAGCCTGCCGGACGATCTGCCGCTGCACTTGCCGCTGCCGGAGGGCAGCCGGCTGATCGGCAGCGTGGTGCGCCCGGCGCCGGCGGGCGGCAAGACCTTCGACGTGGTGCTGGATGCTGCCGACGCTCCGGCCGGCGTGCTGGACTTTTATCGCCAGGCGCTCGGCGAGCTCGGCTGGACGCCGGCGCCGGTTCAGGGGCCGCCGATGGGCGGCTTCGTGCCCTTCGTATCGCGCAGCCAGACGTACTGCCAGGGCGCCAGTGGACCGGCGCTCAACCTCAACGCCTTCGCGCGGGAGGGCCAGCCGACGGACGTGCGCATCAACATCTTCACCAGCGCGCCCGGTCCGTGCGGGTTCAGCGTTGTCGCCCCACCGTTGCCGCCGGGCGCGGCCCTGCTGCCGTCGCTCACACCTCCGTCCAACGTCGCCGTGCAACTCTACGGCGGCCGCGGCGGGCCGGGCTTCTGGAGTTCGGATGCCGCCGTCGCCGACACGCAAGTGAGCGTGACGGATCTTCATGCGGCCTACGCCGGGCAGCTCAGCGCCGCCGGCTGGTCGATGATCGACTGCGGCAGCGAAGGACCGCTGGCCTGGAGCCGCTGGAGCGTGCCCACCGAAGGCGGCTGGCAAGGCTTTCTCTACGTGCGCGAGGGAGCGAGCACGGGGCAGCGGTTGCTGCACGTCGAGGTCGTCTCAACCGATCTCGCGGCGCCGCCGAAATAGGCGCGGCGGCGTGCCGCGCCTACAGCCCGCGCATCGCGTCCAGCATGTGCTCCTGGAAGCGCAGGCGGCGGTGCGCGTCGCGGATTTCGCCGCTGATGCGCTCGACCAGGTGAGCCACCTGGTCGCGAGGGAAGGCGTCGCGGTTGCCGCCCAGCACGCCGATCTCGTCGTCCACGATGATCGGGCCGATCGGGCCGAGCGCCTCGGTGACCTCGCGGACCAGCTGATCGAAGAAGTCGGCGCGCACCGTCGCGCGGATCGGCACCGGCCGGTTCTGGCGCACCGTCTCCAGCAGCCCGTCGGAGGCGAGGCGGTAGAGCAGGCGCAGCGTGGCAAACTCGTCCTGCCGCAGGATCGCGGCGATATCGGCCACGCTGCGCTCGCCATTGACCTGCGCCAGCGCCTGCCACTCCTGCGGCTGCAACGTGACCGGGCCGGCGGGCGCAACCGGCGACACGGCCAGCACCACGTCCACCGAGGGGATCACCTGGCGGATAGCGTCGCGCTCGGACGTCTCGCGGGCGCACTCCTGCAGCAGCACCTCCGTGGGGCGCGTGACCGAGTCTTCGCGGGCGGCCACGCGCGGCTCGAAACGGAAGGCGGCCTGCACCCAGTCGAGCATGGTGTAGATCGCGGGCTCGCCAGTGCGCGGCCCGGCGACGGCGTGCACCACGGCGCCGTCGCGCAGGTAGATGCCGCCCACGTCGATGCCCTCGGCCAGCTCCAGGCGGCCCGTCTGGCGCCCGGCGGTGAGCATCTTGAGGATATCCAGCAGCGGCAGTTGAGCGACGCTGCCCGTCAGAACATCGGCCACGGTTCACCTCGGTGATTCCGGCAGCCGGGCGCAGGGCGCGCCTCGCGCGGCGTGCACACAGCATACGGTACGTAGCGCGGCCCCGGCGCTACGGGTGATGTCACGTTCCCTGGTTCAGCAGACGCCACGAGACCTCATCCATGTGCTCACGCTTCAGCAAGTCGCGCGGCGCCCGCGGCGCCAGCTTCTTCATCACGCCCTTGTCCGCCTTCCAGCCGGCGATCACGATGTCGGCCGTGAGCCGCACGATGGCGATGTCGGCGCGCGGGTCGCAGAGAATGAAGAGCTGGCCGCTGCCCAGATCGCGGGTCAGCAGACGCCAGGAAGCGAAGACGAACTCCATGCGGGAGAGGGGATAGCCGGCGGATTCGAAGGCAAGCTGACTCTGAACCACCTGGCGGCCGATGGTGTTCATCGTGCCGGTGGCCAGCGGCGCAGGATTGGAGCTTTCGACCACTTCGCCCGCGCTGTCGCAGACGAAGCAGCCGTCGACCCCGATCACCGCTCCGATCCGCGCGAGCCCCTTCTGCACCACCTCGCTCCGCCAGCATGGAGAATCGTACGAACCAACCGCCTACGACAAGTACTCGGCCAGCGTTGCCCGCAAATCGTAGCGCTCGATCGCCGCGGTGCTGCGGGCCACCGTCTCCACCAACGCCGCGCGGAGCTGCGTTTCCAGATCGGTCCGCTTCAACTGGCGCACCAGGCCCGCGATTGTCTCGCGCAGGCACGTGCCCAGGCCGAGGCTCAGATCGGGCTCTGGCCGGCCGTGCAGCTCCACCGTGCCGCTGCTATATTCGAACTCCGCGGCGAATGGGTCGAGGAAGGGAAACCGCGACGCCTGCGCCACGAGCGCCCGCCGGAAGGCGGTGGCGAAGGCGCCCCTGCCGCCGACCTGATCGACCACCAGCTCCACGCGGCTCAGCAGCTCCTGCCAGAGCTCGATCAACTCCTGCCGCTCGCCGGCTTCCTCGGCCAGCGGCGCGGCCCACCCGTTGCCCGCGACGGGCGCCGCGGACCCCACCGGCTCGCCGGGTGCATCGGTCTCGTCCATGCCGGGCACGGCTGCAAGGTCGGTGTCGGCCTGGTCGGTGGCCGGCGGCGCCACCGCGCGGTAGACATGGAAGGTTGCTTCCATATCGGCGATGGCCGCCACGAGGCTCGGCACGACCGCGGCGCCCGTCTGCGAGTGCCCGTTGGCGCTGAGCACGCCTTCAACCGGCTCGCCTTCGCTGAGGAAGATGAAGCCGAACTCGCCGCCGTCCGGCCCGGCGATCTCGATGTAACCCGTGTGCCCTTCCGTGCGCAGCTTGGCGATCAAGCGGTCGAGGCTGGTGAAGCTCGACGAGAGATCCCGGTAAAGCACTTCGCTGTCGACGATCGCCGCGAGCATCGTGGCGACTCCCGGCGCGAGGGTGTAGACGTTGATGCCGCCGCCGCGTTCGGCCGCGCGCTCCTCGATGTCACGCAAGGCATCGACGCCGGTGACCACGCGCGTGCCGGGCCGCCCGACCGCGTTCAGCACCACGCCGCGGTCTAAAAAGACGGTGCCCTCGTACGCGGGGTAGCGCAGTTGCACGTAGCCGGTCAGGCGCTGCGTCAGCAGATCCGCGATCAGCTCCGGAAAGATTGTAAACGACGTGTTCAGGTTCTCGTAGACCGCCGCCTCTTTCGGAAAGATCATCTGGTCTGCTCCTTGGGCCGGCGCGCCGTGGTGACTCGCGCCGCCGGCCAACGCGCTCAGCGGAAGCGCAGCAACGACTGGTGAATGGTGGGGCTTAGCGCGTCCGCGGACGTGCCCGGCGCCAGCGACAGCCAAACGTAGTTTTGCTCGTAGCGGACGATCACGGCCTCGCGGCGATCTCCGGCGAGCACGATCCGCTCCAGTTGGTCGTTGGCGAGCCGGCCACCGAAGCCGCGTAAGTCGCCGTCGCCGAAGCTCTCTGCCTGCCGCGCGACGAAGGCGGCGAGGAACGCCTCGCGTCCGGGCTCGACCCGCGACGCGCCCAACAACACGCCTTCTCGTGAACAGATCTGTACCGCCTCCACCCCTGGAATCCGGCTGAGGCTGCCGGCCAGGCGCTCGGCGGTGTCATCGCGATCCGCGTCCACGCTCGCCCTTTCCCCGGCGTCGCCTGCAGCGGCGCCCCCATCATCTGTCGCTCTCACTGATCAGAATCGCATCATTTTCGGCCGGAGCACAGGGGCGACGGTCCGGCATTGCCTTCCGTCTGCCTCTCGCCAGCCGGCGGCATGCTCCCGATGCTCCAGCGGGCGAGGCGCCGCGCGTCCGCACGGCCCTCGCCCACGGGGGCGAACTCCATAACCCTCGTCGCCCTACCGCCGGCTACGATGCGCGCCGCGTGCGCAGCCGGTCGATCGCGGCCTGCAGGCTCGATTGCATGCGTTCGAAGGACTGCGCCAGCTCTCCGAGCTCATCGTTCCCCTCGATGTTCACCTCCGCGTTGAGGTCGCCCAGGCTGATGCGGTCGGCGGCGGAGACCAATCGCGCGACGCGCTGCGTGATGCTGAGCACCACGAACAGGATCAAGACCGTGACGAGGCTGATGCCGCCGGCGGCGACGCCAAAGGAGAAGAGCCGCGCGGTGTTGGTCTGGCTGACCCGGCTGTTCAGCAAGTCGTGCAGGATACCCGACGAGGTGTCCGAGAGGTCGAAGGTCGAGTTGATGGCATCGGTCGCCTGTCGGAAGAAGGACTCGGTGTCCGCGCTCAGGTTGGTGCCGTCGAGCAGCAAGCTCTTGGAGATGGCGACGAACTGCTCGTTGTCGCCGTCGGCCGCCTGGATCTTCACGCCGAGCGCGGCGCGCTGCGCCGGGTCGGCCTTCACGGCGGCGTCCAGCTCGCGCGTGGTGAGCGTGGTAGTGGACTGCACCTGGCCGGTCTCGCCCACCAGGAAGTCGCGCTCGGCGCTGGCCAGCGCCAACGTGCGCTTGTGAGCGCTCGCGCCGGCGAGGATGGCGGCGCCGTAGGCGCGGCTCTCGCTGAGCGCTTCCGTGGTCTGCGGCACGTTGTTCACGAGGGCAGCGGCGATGTGGTTGCTGGCGGCCCTGGGATCGCGCAGCAGGCCGGAGGAATCGCCGACTTCGTAGATCAGCGGGATGATCTGGCCGTTGATCAGCGCCGTGTGCTGATCGAAGCTGGCCTGTTGCGTCAGGTTCGGCGTATTGCCGCCGAGACTCTGCCAGCTCTGCTTGATCGTATTGACGCGATCGTGCGCGTGGAAGCGGCCGCCGTAGCGCTTGTCGACGGCATCAACCGCCTTCATGTCCTTGTCCACGTCGGCAGCGCTGTCCTGCAAGCGCTGGGCATAGGACTGGTCGCCGGCAAGCAAGGTGGCGGCGAGATCGCGGTGCAGTTGCACGTCCTGCAACAAGCGCTGCACGGGCGCGGTGAACTCGACTCCCCGCCGTTCCTGCTGCGCCTGGTTGAGGTCGGCGCTCTGACCCGTGAGCACGATGAAGAGGAGGACGGCCGTGGGCACGGCGGCAACCACCGCGATCAGAAACAATTTACGGCGAATCGTGAGATTGCCGAAGAACCGTGCCAGGGTGTGAGAACCCATCGCCGACCTCCCTCGCTCGCGACCTGCGCGCGCCGCCGCCGCGCGGCACAGCACGCGGCCGGCGGCCCGGAGCTGCTGGCACAGCCCCTGCGCAGATCATCGGCAGGTCGCGACCCCGCGCCGTACGCCGTGCGACGGGATCGGCGGTAAAAGTCGGTAAAGATCGGGAGAATCCCCTACGCCGCGGGCGGCCGCCCGCGGCGTCCAATGCCGCCCGACGCTCGCCCGGTGCGGCGTCGGGCCGTTTTCACTCGATCCCCGCGCGGCGGCGCAGATCGTCCGGCCGGGTGACGGTGAACGATCCCTTGCCCAGCCGCAGCAGGCCCGCGTCCTGATAGCTGCCCAGGATGGCGTTCACGCTCGCCCGCGTGGCGCCCAGCATACCTGCCAGCTCGCTCTGCGAAAGCGGGAAGCTCACCTGCACACCGTCAGCGCCGTGCTCGCCCCGGGTGGCCGCCAGCTCGTGCAGGCGGCGCGCCAGGCGCGTATCGAGGTCGTTGAAATAGGCGTCTTCCAGCCAGGTGTTGATGCGGCGCAGGCTGGTGACCAGCGACAGAATCACGCGCTCCGCAAACTCCGGCTGCTGGCGCACGAACGCCCAGAGGTCGTCGCGGTGCAGCGCCAGCGTCTCGGTCTGCTCGACGGCCGTCACCGTGGCAGAGCGCACGCCGCCGTCGAGCGCGGCCACCTCGCCGAAGCAGGCGCCCGCGCCCAGCAGCGCCAGCAGCGGCTCCGTGCCGCGCGCCGTGGGCGCGGTGACCTTGACGCTGCCGCGCTGAATCACGTGCAGCGAGCCGGCCGGATCGCCCTGGTGAAAGATCACTTCGCCGCGCCGGTAGCCGTGGCCGCGCAGTCGCTCGGCCAGCAGTGCAAGCTGCCGCGGCGCCAGGCCGCGAAAGAGCGGCACCGCGGCCAGCAAGGCGGCGTTGTCCTGTTCGTTGGTCGGCGGCGGCATCGCTCGCTCCGTTCACGCTTCTCATCAGAGTGAACGAGATTCCGCCGCAGTATGGCATATGCAACAAGCGGCCGGCGGCCGGCGCGACTGTCGGCCTGCCGACAGTATGGTTGTACGCCACCGGACAACCCGGTTCCGCGCGGCGGCGCAGACTCGTGCCATCGGCGGGACGGCCGGCAGCGGCCGGGAGCGGGAAGGCCGGAGCGATGTATCACCAGGACCTGTACCTGCAGGCGAACGAGGCGCAGAGGGAGCGCGACATCGCCGGTCTGCACCGCGAGCTGGCCGCATTGCGGGCCGTCCGCGCCGACAGGCCGCGACGCCGCGAGGCCGGGGCCGGCGTGGGGCGCTTCGGCGGCGTGATGCAGTGGCTGCGCTCGCTGGTTGGCGCGAGCGTCAGCCGCGCTTAGCGAACGAGCAACAGCGCGGCGTTCTCGCCGGCGATCAGCATGCGCTCGCGCTCGCTGACGGGTGCGGCGGTAAGGGCGCGGAGCTGGCGGCGCGGACCGAGCAGCGGGAAGTCGCTGCCGAAGAGGATCCGCTCCGCGCCGACCAGCTCGATCGCGTGGCGGTAGATCGCCGGCTCGTAGAGCAGGGTTGTGGCCGCGGTGTCGAACCAGACGTTCGCCAGCGCGGTCCGCACCTCCGGCATCAGCGCGTAGAACGGCAGGCCGCCGCCCCAGTGCGCCAGGATCACGCGCACGCGCGGGTGGCGCCCGACGAAGCGCGCCAGCGTGCCCAGCTCGCCGCCGGCCTTGCCGGGATACGCGTGGCCGGCCGGCTCGCTGGCGTGAAAGTGCAGCACGAGATTGAACTCAGTCGCGAGAGCCGCCAGCAGATCCCCCGCCGGACCGTCCAGCTCCGCGCCCTGAGAGCCGGGGCGCAGCTCGCCGAGGCCGCGTGCCCCGGCGGCGGCGCACCGTGCGATCTCGGCGCGGAGCACGTCCGGTTCCGCCAGGCTCACCGTGCAGAAGGGAATGATGCGGCCGCCGCTCTCGGCCGCCGCGCCGAGCAGCGCATCGTTGTGGCGGCGGCACAGCCCCGGATCGCGCCAGGCAAAGCCGAGCGCGACCGCGTGGTCGAAGCCGTTGCGATCGACCGCGGCCATCAGCTCGTCGGCGCGGGCGAGCTTTGCCGCCGGGTCGGCGTACAGCTCGCGGAAGGTCGCGTCGCGGGCGCAGAGCGCTTCGCGTTCCTCGATGAACTCGCTGGGGAAGATGTGCGCGTGGGCGTCGATCAGCACGGGCGCATGATAGCAGCGTCGGCCTTTGCCCGCTCCCAGGCGGCGTAGGCGGCGCGTCGAGAAACGCCGAAGCGGGCCATCGCCGCCGCCACGGCGTCGCGGGCGCTGCTGCCCACGGCCACGCGCTCGGCGAGGAAGCCTTGCAGCGCCGCTGCATCCTCGCCTTCACCGGCCGCGTTGCGTTCGATCCCGGCGATCACGAGCGTGATCTCGCCGCGCGGCGCGACGAAATGGGCCAGCGCCGCGGCCGCGGTGCCGCGGAAGACCTCCTCGTGCAGCTTGGTCAGCTCGCGGCAAACGGCGATCGGCCGCTCGCCCAGCACGGCAGCGATGTCCGCGAGGGCGGCACGCAGCCGGTGCGGCGTCTCGAAGGCGATCAGCAGGTTGCCGTCCGCCGCCTGGTCGCGCAGCAGGGCGCGGCGCTCGCCGGCGGCGTGCGGCAGGAAGCCAAGAAAGCTGAAGGCCCGCCAGGCGAAGCCGCTGACCGCCACGGCCAGCGGCACGGCCGAGGCGCCCGGCAGGCCAACCACGCGCCCGCCCGCCTGCCAGACCACCGCGGCCAACGCCTGACCCGGATCGTTGATCGCCGGCATGCCGGCTTCGGAGACGAGCGCCACGTCACCATCCACCAGCGTCCGCAGCACCAGCGGCAACCGGGCCCGATGGTTGTGCTCGGTGTAGCTGAGCAGGCGCGTGCCGACGTCGTAGTGTGCGAGCAGCCGCCGTGCGGTGCGCGTGTCCTCGGCCAGCACGAGCGCCGCTTCGCGCAGCACGCGCACGCCGCGGAAGGTCATGTCCTCCAGGTTGCCGAGCGGCGTGGGGACGAGATAGAGCGTACCGGCAAGCTCGCTCATGGGGCTGGCCGGCCGGCGAGCAGCCCCGGCTTCACCACGCCAGCCAGCCGCCGTCCACGAACAGCGTTTGGCCGGTGATGTAGCCCGCCGCGTCGGAGGCAAGGAAGATCAGTGCCCCGTCCAGCTCATGCGGCTGGCCCCAGCGGCCCATCGGCGTGCGCTCGGTGATGAAGGCGCGGCGGGCGGGGTCCTCGTAGAGTGGGCGCGTCAGCTCCGTTTCGAAGTAGGTGGGGCCGATGGCGTTGACGGTGACGCCGAACGGCGCCCACTCGATCGCCAGCACCCGGGTGAGGCCGCCGATGCCGCCCTTGCTGCTGGCGTACGCGGTCTGATTGGGCAGGCCGATGCTGGAGAGGATCGACGACATATTGATCACGCGGCCGTAGCCCTGTGCAACCATGCGCCGGCCGGCGGCGCGGGCGCACAAGAAATATGAGCGCAGGTTGAGGCCGAGCACCTGGTCGAACTCCGCGACATCCATCTCCAGCGCCGGCTTGCGCACGTTCATGCCGGCGTTGTTCACGAGGATGTCGAGGCGGCCGAAGCGGGCGATCGTCTCGTCGACCATGCGCTCGACCGTGGCCTCGTCGGTCACGTCGGCGACGATCGCATGCGTCTGGCCACCTTCGCTGCCGATCGCGTCGCAGACCGCGGTCAGATCGGCCTCCGTGCGCGCCGCCAGCGCGACGTTCGCCCCGGCCGAAGCCAGCGCCCGCGCCGCGCCCGCGCCGAGGCCGCGGCTGGCGCCGGTGATCAGCGCCGTGCGCCCGCTCAGGTCGAAGATGCCCAATCCCGCCGGCAGTTCGGCCATGCGCCGCCTTCCGCTCCCCGCGCCGATCGCGCCGCAGCCTATCGTAGCGCCCGCATCCGGCAGGCGCGACGGCGGCCGGCGCCGCCCCGCAATCTGTGCTATCCTTCCTCATCATTCGCCGGTCGCTCGCCCGCGCGACGCTGACCGGCGCTGGCCAGCGGAGCATTGCACCATGGTCGAATCGACGCTGCCGATGGCGCCGTCCCGGCCGCCGCCCGCGATCGAGCTGCCGCGGCCGCCCGCGAGCATCGTGCCGCTCTGGGGGCTGCCGATCGTCGGCGCCGTGCTCGTACTTGAGGTCGTGGCGATCGCGGGCAACTGGCTCTGGGCGCTCGACTTCTTCCACGTCGTCGGCGGCGGGCTGTGGACGGGCATCGATCTGTTTGTCGGCCTGGTGATCGGCCCGATCATCGGCCGGCTGTCCATGCAGGCGCGCGTCGAGTTCTCGGCGCGCTTCATGCCGAAGATGCTGCTGATCATGCCGACGCTGGTGACGATGACGCTCGCCTCCGGCTGGCAGCTCGCCCGTCACCTGCAGTATTTGGATGCGGCATACCCGCGCCACGACTGGATCGTCGCCTCGTTCATCGTCGTCGGCGTGATGGCGGTGATCGCTCTGGGCGTCCTGGAGCCGGCGAACCTGGCGGTGCTGTTTGAGCTGCGCAAGCCGAAGCCGGACGGGGCGCTGATCGGCAAGCTGATGCGCCGCTTCACCTACACCGCCGGCGTCACCGGTGTCATGCAACTGGCGACGCTGGTGATCATGACGAGGCTGGCGACGTGATGCGGCACGAGGTTGCGCCCGAAGGCGCGGGCGCGCTGTCCGAGCGCCGCCTGCCGCCGATCGCCGAGCTGGCGGTGGCGGCGATGATCCTCGTCGTGATCGGCGGCATCTACCTGGCGGCGCAGATCCCCGGCGACGTGCCGCTGGCGCCCGCGGTGGCGCTGCTGATCGCCGCGGGCGTACTGGTGCTGGTCAACCTCGCCGCACTGGGCCGCATTGGGGATTTCGCCTGGCGCACGTTCCGCACCGTTTTCGGCTGGGCGCTGCTCGCCTATCTTGTAATCGCCGGCATGATCGAGTACGCGTTCATCAGCGACGGCACGCGCGGCGGGCCGCTGGTCGTGCTCAGCCTGATGCTCGCGGTCTTTGCCGTGGACATCCCGCTGATCCTCGCCTTCTCCGTCGCCCGCTACCAGCCCGTCGATGCGCCCGAGACCTGAGCCACGATCCCGCTCTCTTCCCTATTCCCTGTTCCCTGTTCCCTATGCAGATGAACGCCCGCGCCTTCCGCGACCTGCTGCGTGCCTGCCTGCCCGAACTCCCTCTGCGTTCGGTACGGCGGCTGGGCGCCGGCTGGGACAGCGACGCCTTCGTGGTGAACGGCGGCACGAGCGGGCCGCTCGTCTTTCGCTTCCCCAGGCGCGCCGACGTTGCCGAACGGATCGACCGCGAGCTGCGCCTCCTGCCCGCGCTCGGCCCGACGCTGCCCGCGCCGATTCCTCGCTTCAGCCACGTCGTCCGAGATTGCCCGGCGGCCCCGTTTCCCTTCGCCGGCTATCCGCTGCTGCGAGGCCGCCAGCTTTCGCACCTGCGGCTGCCGGCCGGCAAGCGCAGGGAGCTTGCCGCCGAGATCGGCCGCTTTCTCGCGGCGCTGCACGCCTTCCCGGCCGCGCGGGCAGCCGGGCTGGGCGCCCTGCCCGCGGACGTGGCCGGCGGACGCGAACAGTTCGCGGGCTTTCTGCAGCTGGCGCGGAGGCGGATCCGCCCGCTTCTGGCGGCCGACGAGCTGCCGCGATTCCGGCGCTGGCTCGCCTCGCTGGACGCCGACGAGCAGTTCGCCTTCACGCCGGTGGTGATTCACGGTGACCTGGGAGCCGACCACATCCTCGTGGCTGCGGCGACCGGGCGGCTCGGCGGCGTGATCGACTTCGGCGACGCCGGCCTCGGCGATCCGGCGCTGGACTTCGCCGGCCTGCTGACCTCTCCAGGCGAGGCGTTCGCGCGGCAGGTGCTGGCAGCGTATGGCGCCGGCGCGGGCGAAGCCGAGGCGATGCTGCGCCGCGCCGCGGTCTTCGCCGGCCTCTCGCCCCTGCACGAGCTCTTGTTCGGTCTGTACTCGGGCGACCAGGACCACACTTCGGCCGGGCTGGCGGCGCTGCGCAGAACCCTTGCTGCCTGCAATTCGTGACGTATTCCGCCGTGCGGCTTGCGATACGCTGAGAATCTCGCGGCTTCGTTGACAGCTTCGCAAGCGGCACGGTATAACCCGCGTGGGCGCCGCGGGGCGGCAGGACTTGCCGCCAACGCCGGACGCCCGCAGGCACGGCACAGGGCAGCTCGGGTTCAACACGCAACAGGAGCGAACAGCGATGGCGACCGATGTCTCGCAGGGCCTGAACCTCGAAGCGATCGACACCGCGGACGTGGATCGCTGGATCGGCCGGCCCGTCGGCGGCACCCAGCTCAAGGATCCGATCGCGCCGAACGACATCCGCCGCTGGGCGCAGGGGATGCAGAACGCCAACCCGCTCTACTACGACGAACGGCTTGCGGAGGAGAGCGCCTTCGGCCGCTTGACGGCGCCGCAGTCGTTCGCCGTCTGCTGCGACACCAGCCACGGCGCCTCGCCCGCGATCCAGGGCACGATCCCCGGCTCGCATATGCTCTTCGGCGGCGACGAGTGGTGGTTCTTCGGCCCGCGCATCTACCCGGGCGACACGATCCACACCGAACGGCTGGCCTACGACTACCGTCTCGCCAACACCAGCTTCGCCGGCCAGACCATGTTCCAGCGCGGCGACACCAGCTACATCAACCAGCGCGGGGAGGTCGTCGCCCGTCAACGCTCGACCTCGATCCGCTACCTCGTCGCCAACGCGCGCCAGCTCGACTCGCTCAAAGACCTCGAGCAGGAGCCGGAGTGGACGGACGAGGACATGGAGCGGATCGAACGCGAGATCCTCGCCTACTTCGCTCCGCTGCAGGGTCACGTGATCCGCGCCTTCGACGAGGTCAAGGAGGGCGAGACGCTGCCGCAGCGGCCGATCGGCCCGCACACGCTGCAGAGCTTCACCACGGAGTGGCGCTCCTACACGATGACCGTGTGGGGCTCGTCGCGCGCCGACGGCTTTCCCACTTCGACGGCGAAGGCCGGCTGGACGCGCGAGATGACGCGCAACGAGGAGAATGCCCGCATCGATCCTTCGCGCGGCGACGGGCTGTATTACGGCGCCTCGCGCGGGCACGTGCAGGAGCGCTGGGCAAAGCACATCGGCGTGCCGCGCGCCTACGGTTACGGCGCCAGCATGGGCGCCTGGATCCTGGATTACCTCGCCAACTGGGCGGGCGAGACGGGCTTCATCGAGCACTGCCGCTCGCAGTATCGCCATCCGCCGCTCACCGGCGACCTGACGCTGCTGAACGGCAAAGTCCTGAGCACGGAGGCCAACCCGCGCGGCGGCGGCATCGCCACGGTGCAGGTGGAGATGACGACGCAGTATGGGGCCACCATGGCCCGCGGCACGGCCGAGGTCCGGTTGGCGTAGGGAATAGAGGGGTGGGCGCGGGCCTGTCACTCCGTGCCCACCCCTCTATTCCTCCCTACCTCACCTTCCCCCTCTCCATTTCATGGAGAGGGGGCCAGGGGGTGAGGTCACACCGGCTCGTAGGTGAGGTGCAGCACGCCGTTGCCGTGGGTGGCGGATGCGGTGAGCTTGAGCGGCAACTGCTCGCCCTCGCCCTCGATCAGCCGCTTGCCGCTGCCCACGACCACCGGCACGACGAGCAGGTGCAACTCGTCCAGCAGCCCCCGCCGCAGCAGCCAGCGGAGCAGCGTGTTGCTGCCGCTCATGCCGATGCTCTGACCCGGCTGCTGTTTGAGCCGGGCGATCCCCTCGGCCACGTCGCCGTTAAGCAGGGTCGAGTTCTGCCAGTCGGCCTGCTTCAGGGTGGTGGAGACGACGACTTTGGCGATGCCGTTCATCTGCGCCGCGTCCGGGTTGCCGCTCGTGTCGCCGGCGAAGGCCGCGGCGAACTCTTCATAGGTGACCCGGCCGAGCAGCAGTGTATCGCTCGCGGCGATCAGCCCGCCGACGGCCTGGCCCATCTCCTCGTCGAAGTAGGGGAAGCTCCACTTGTCGGGCGACCCGATCACACCATCGAGCGACATGAACAGCCCCGCTACGATTTTGCGCATGACGTGATCTCCTCTTCGGCGTTGGGGCGCGGCCCCGGTGCACGGCACGCCGTTGTGCCGTCCACGCCATTAGACTGAGCGGCCTTGCGAAACTCATCGCTCATACGGCCCTCGAAGCGATCGAGGCTGCGCCAGGCGCGCGCCAGCGTCTCCTGCACGGCGTCCTCGGCCTCGAACGCCGAGCCCAGCATCCGGTAACAGCGGGCCGTCAGCTCGCGACGGTGCTGATCCAGAAGAGTCGCGGAGGCCTCCGTCCCCAGCGGCGTCGGGCGAGCGATCCCTGCGTCGGTCGCCGCGTGATCGGTCATCCTGCCGGCGTCCCCTTCGTCGTCTCGTCGTCACAGGCGATCGTACGCGAGCGACGCGGGACCGTCACCGGCGGCGGGGCTGCTCCCGCGGACTCCGCGGCGAAAGCAGCTACTGCACGAGGCGCCCGACGATCTGCACCAGGTCGTCGATGTCGAACGGTTTGGCCAGATAGTCGTCGGCCGAGACCTGGGCGGCGCGCTCGGCGACTTCGTGCGCGGCGGTGATCACCACGATCGGCACGTGCGGGCCGGGCCGCTCCCGGTAGACGCGGGCGAACTCCCAGCCGTCCATCACCGGCATGCGCATGTCGAGCAGGATCAGGCCGGGGCTTTCATGGCCGAGCAGGCTCAGCGCCGCGCTGCCGTGCTGCGCTGTGAGCACATCGTAGCCCTCGTCGCGCAGCGCCATCTGCACCAGTTCGCGGATGCTGTCGTCGTCGTCGATCACCAGCACGGGACGAGAAGCGGCCACCGGCTGCCTCGCTCTGTGACGGTCTACGCCGCACCCACCGTCACGCGGCCGCGCGGCAACGTCACGGTGAAGCGCGTGCCGCCCTGCTCGGGGAACTCGGCCCGGATCGTGCCGCCGTGCCGCTCCACGATCTGGGCGCTGATGTACAGGCCCAGGCCCATGCCGGCGCTGGCGCTGCCCTCGTGCGCCTGATAAAAGCGATCGAAGATCTTGCCGCGGTGCTCAGGCGGGATGCCGATGCCGTGATCGGACACCGTCAGCAGCAGCTCGCCTCCCAGTTCGCTGAGTTCCACCTCGATCGCGCCGTTCTCGGGGCTGAACTTGACGGCATTGTCCAGCAGGTTGGTGAGCACCTGCTCGATGCGCAGCGGATCCACGCGGGCCGGCAGGGGCCTGTTCGGCGTGCGCACCTCGATCGTGCGGCGGCCGGCGCTCTGGCGCACGCCTGCGGCCACGCCCTGCACCAGCGAGCAGAGATCGGTGTCGGCCGGCTGCACGGTGAGCCGGCCGCTTTCGGCGCGGGAGACGTCGAGCAGTTGCGTGACGAGGCGCGAGAGCTTTTGCGACTGCTGCTCGATGTTGAACAGGGCGCGGCGCACCTGGAAGGGGTCCAACTCGCCGGTGGTGTCGAAGCGCTTGACCACGAGCTGCGAGAAGCCGCGCAGGCTGGTGACCGGTGTCTTCAGCTCATGCGCGGCGACGGAGAGGAACTCGCTCTTCATGCGTTCGGCACGGCGCAGACTCTCGATCAGCCGCGCGTTGCCGATCGCGATCGCGGCCATGTTGGCGAGGGCGGCGGCGGCCGAGAGGTCGCCGCGCGTGATGCGTCGCGGCGCACGGTAGGCCACCATCAACGAGCCGAAGACCTCGTCGGCGCGGAAGAGCGGCACCGCCAGCGCCGCACGGCCGCCCTCAATGCGGTGCAGCGCCAGCTCGCGGCTGGCGTAGCCCGGCTCGGCGGTCAGGTCCTCGCTGACGAACGGCTGGCGCCGGGCGATCGCCGCGGCGGCGGGGCTGGTGCCCGGCGCGAAGGCGGCGGCGCTCCATTCGGAGGCGTCGGGCACGTCATAGCGATTGCCGACAACTCGGAGGTGCGAATCGCCCTCATCGTCGCGGGCGGTGACGACGGCGTAGTCGGCGCCGAGCAGCATCAATGCATGGTCCACCACGTGCCGCAGCACGGCCTCCAGGTCTGTCTGCGCGGCGATGTCCTGGCCAATGTCGCGCATCGCCTCGGCCATCTCCAGGCGGCGCTGGAAGTCGAGCAGCGCGTGCTGGCCACGGATGACCAGGCCGTAGCGGCGGCGCAGGGCGAGGTAGATGGTGGCGGGCAGCACGGTGAGCGAGTCGACGAGCGCCACGTGCCAGAGGCCGGGGTCTCTGCGGTAGAACTCGGGAGCGAGCAGGAAGTTTTCCACGTGGATCCAGTGGCTGAGGCCGCTGGTAAGGAAGATGAAGCCGGTGGCCGTGCCGAGCGGGTTGAACCCCAGGCGCCGCTGCTTGACCAGGCCGGTAAAGATCAGCGCCGCGATCACGAAATAGCACGCGGCGATGATCGCGTTGGCGCAGAGCGCGATTTCGAGCATTCCGGGTGTCCCGAACGCGCGACGTGCCCCAGCGGCGCCCGCCCGCGCTGCGCTTTTGTGTCAAGAGTACGCTTACACTCTAACGATGACAACGGTCTGGACAATCAGTGTTTTCCCTATATCGGGCTTCACCGGATCGCATCGCTTCGCACGGGCGCCCTGCCAGGCGGCGCTAGGTCAGCGCGGCTTCAAGGCAGACGGTCGTGCCGGCGCCGGGCGCGCTGCGCACGTCGAGTGCAAACCCGGCCGCCGCGGTGGCAGAACTCCTCCATGAACGCCAGCAGGCGCGCCTTGTTCTCATCCGGAGACGTCGGCTTGCTCCTCGCCCCGCCGCGCATACGGCCCGTCCGGCAACATTGTCGCACGTCGGCATGGCGCCATTGAACCGCGGCGGCCAATCGCGGTACCGTCGCCCTGAACGATTCGCCCGCCGCAAAGGAGCGCGTATGCCAGCCCTCGACGGAATGCGCGTGGCTACGACGCCGCGACCGTCACACTGCCGGTATCGTCGCCCTGGGCATCGATCACGATCGTGTAGCTGCCGTCCACAGGCAGGCTGCCGATACTTATCGAGCCGCCGCTCGTGCCGACGAAGCGCGGACTGATAAGCTTTGAGCCGTCGGGCGTGAGCACCGAGACTTTGGTGCTGCAGCAGCTCGCCGGGCCACTGCTGCCGCTCACCGTCACGCCGGTGAAGCTCAGGTTGAGGCTCTGCCCCGCTGTGCCGCTCAGCGCCAGGCGCGCGTTTTGTCCCGGCACGGTCACGGTCAGCGTCACGCCGCCTCCGCCGACGGTCAGGGTACCGTTCGCGTCGGCCGGCACGTCGTAAAGCTGCAACGTCATACTGCCGGCATCCGCGCCTTGCGGGTCAACCACGACGGTATAGGTGCCCGCCACCGGCAGGGTCACGCTATCGATGAAGCCGCCGCTGGTGCCAACGAAGGTCGGGGCCACCAGCGTTGAACCGTCCGGCTTCAGGAGCGAGACCTTGCTGCTGCAGCACGTTGCCGGGCCACTGGGACCGGCCACGGTGACCGCGCTGAGCGCGAGGCTGACGCGCTGGTTCTGGGCGCCGCTGAAGCCCACCTGGCCGTTCTGGCCGGGGGTCGCCAGGCTGAGCGTGACCGCGGCCCCACCCGGCGTGGCCGTGGTACTGGCGTCTGCCGGCACATCGTAGAGCGTGAGGGTGGCGCTGCCGCTGGCCGTTCCCTGCGGATCGAGGGCGATCGTGTACGTCCCGGCCACGGGCGCCGTCACCACGTCGAGGAAGCCGCCGCTGGTGCCGACGAAGGTCCGCGCCGCCAAGGTCGACCCGTCGGGATTGGCGATCGAGACGAACGTGCTGCAGCAGGCCGAGGTGCCAATGGTGACGTTGGTAACCTGGAGACTCACCCGCTGGCCCGCGGTCGCGCCGAACGTGACCTGCGCGTTCTGGCCCGGCACAGTCGTGGTGACGCTCGCGGCGGCGCCGCCCGGGCTGATGCTCGCCGCGGCGTCGGCGGGCACGTCGAAGAGCGTGAGGGTCGCGCTCCCGGTCGCACTGCTCTGCGGGTCGAGGAAGACGGTGTAGCTACCCGTCACCGGCAGCGTCGCCGTGTCGACAAAGCCACCGCTGGTGCCCACGAACATCGGGGAGACGAGCGTTGAGCCGTCCGGCTTGCGGATCGAGACGAACGTGCTACAGCAGGTCGAGCTGCCAATAGTGACGTTCGTGAGCTGGACGCTCACCCGCTGGCCGGTGTTGCCCGCAAAGCCGAGCTGGGCGTTCTGGCCAGCGGTACTGGTACTGATGGTGACCGCGGCCCCGCCGGGCGTGATGCTGGCGGCGGCATCGGCAGGCACGTCATTGAGCTGCAGCGTCAGGCTGCCCGTGGCTCCGTTCTGCGGCAGGATCGCGATCGTCCCTGTCCCGCTCATAGGGAGCTGCACGGCATCCAGGAAGCCGCCGCCGGTGCCCACCAGCGTGCGGGCCGCTAGGGTCGAGCCGTCCGGATTACTGATCGAGACGTAGGCGCTGCAACAGGACGAGGTGCCGATCGTGACGCCGGAGACCTGCACGCTGAGGCGGTGACTGGCCGTGCCGTCGAAGACCACCAGCCCGATGCCGTTCGCCGTGCCGATCGTCTCCGTCTGCGTGCTCCCCACACTCATGCGGTTGGTCGCAACGACGTTCGCCGCGCTGTAGCCCGCCGGGGGCACGAAGAAGTCGCCCGCCGTGACCGCGCCACCCGGCGTCGTAATGCTGAGCGGGCCGGAGGTCGCGCCGGTGGGGACGGTGACCGTGAGCTGCGTCGCCGTCGCCGCCGTGACCGTGGCCGGCTTGCCGTTGAAGGTGACCTGGTCCTGGCTGGGCGTAGTGCTGAAGTTCGTGCCGGTGATCGTGAGCGTAGTGCCGGGAGCGCCCACCGTCGCCGAGGTGCCGCCGACCGTGGGGGGGACCGGCGGCGCTGCGTCGTAGCTGAACGACGCGTTCGCCTGACTGCTAACGCCATCGACCGTCACGACGACGGGCGCGGCGCCACCAGAGCCGCTCGTCGCCGGGGTGGCGGCGGTGCAGCTCGTGCCATCGCTCGCGCACTGCACCCCGGTTGCCGCTACCCCGCCAATGCTGACCTGCGTGCCGCCGGTGACGGCGTTCAGGTTGCTGCCCGTAATCGTGATCGCCGTGCCGCCGGCCGCCGGCCCGGAGGTCGGCGAGACGCCGGACACGCTGGGCGGGTCGTAGGTGAAGAGGGTCTGGCTGCCGGTTTGGCTGCTCATCCCGCTCACCGCCACGACGACGTTCACCTGGCCGGTGCCAGGCGGGCTGGTGACCGTACAGTTGGTGGCGGTGCAGGAGACATTCGTTGCGGCGGCGCTGCCAAAGGCGACGGTGGCGCCGCTCGCGCTGAAGTTGGTGCCGCTGATCGTGACCGCGGTCCCACCGCCGACCCCGCCGTGGGTGGTCGAGAGCGCGCCCACCGTCGGCGGGTCGTAACTGAACAGCGTCTGGCTGCCGGTCGCGCTCGATGCACCGCCGACAGTGACGACGACGTTGACCTGGCCCGACCCCGGCGGACTGGTCACGGCGCACTGCGTAAGCGTGCAACTCTGCACGGTCGCCGCCGTGCCGCCGAAGCTGACCGTGGTGCCGCTGGCGCTGAAGTTGGTGCCCTGAATGGTGATGGGGTCGCCGCCGGCGGCGCTGCCGTGACCGGGGCTGAGGCTGGTGACCGTCGGCCCGCTGCCACTGCTGCTGCCGCTGAGGTTGATCTGGCTGAGCACGGTGATACCGGATTGCTCCCCCACCGTCAGCACCGACCACATGCCCCCGGGAATCGTGCCCTGGAACCAATCGGCGGGGGTGAAGAAGAAGCAGCCGTAGCCGTTGCCGTCGCCCTCATCGTTGCTCGCGGCATTGAAATAGGTGTCGCCCCACTGATCGACCGGCGTCAGCACACCGGTAGGGCCAAGAAACTCGATGTCGATCACCTCGCCATCGATGCTGGGACCGTCGTAGTGGTTCCAGCAGAAGAGGAGCCGGTCGGTCGGACTGCCGCTGGTCTGCGGCACGAGCGTTTGACTGCTCTGGACAAAGCTCGCGGTGGGCTGCGGCGCGGCCTGGTCGTAGGCGAGCGCCGACGGCCGAGGGGTGGACGGCGTGCGGCCCCTCCCCCTGGGGTTAGGGCGCGGTCCTTTGCCGGCGTGCACCTCAGTCGTGGGTACCGAAGGCGCCCGCGTGGCGGTAGCCGCCCCTGCGGTGGTGCCGCTCCCCTGCGGAGCCATCATCGCGTTCGAGTGCATGCCGCCGGAGAGGATGTAGGGCAGGTCCGCACTCGGGGTGGTGGGATCAGCCGCCCCCGACTGCTTCAGGTAGAGGGCGAAGTCATAGGTGGCGGCGCTATCCGCGTCAGTCTGCCAGAAGACCGTCTGATTGGTGGCGTTGTAGCCATAGTCCTGCAGCACCGCGGGGGCGGCGAAGCCAGGCGCGGTGAAGGTGGTGCGGGCCTGGGGCTGGAGGCAATTGGTCACTTGCTCGGCGACCGTGGCGTAGGTCGCGACGGGCTCCGGTGAGGCCGGGCTGCCGATCACGGATGCTGAGCAGACGTAGTAGGTGTACTGGTCTCGGCCTGAAGGGTCGATGTCGCTCGTCTGGCCGCCGACGGTGACGCGCACGTCCACCTCATGGATGGCGATCCCGGAACTGTCGGCTGGCGCCTGCACCGTGCACTGCGTAGTCGTGCACGGCTGAACGAGCGTCGCCGCCACCGATCCGAACGCCACGCTCGTGTCGCCTTCACCGGGTGCGAACCCTGTGCCGGTGATCACCACGGTGTTCTGACCCCCCGAGAGGCCGCCCGGTGGATCCACACGCGTCACCGTCGGTTTAGCCGCATAGATGTACACCGGCGGCGAGGGGTCCGCGCTCCGAACGCCGTTTGCGCCGCCCACTGTCGCCGTCACCGGGACTGCGCCTGTGCCTGGAGGCGTCGTCGCAGTGCAGAGATCCAGGTTGCCGTCCACCGGGTCTGGTTGGCACTGCGCACCCGTCGCCGGGTTGGCACCGAACAGGAAGCTGGTGTCTCCAGCGACACTCGGAAAGCCTTGACCGTGGATGGTCACCGCTTGGTTACCAGCTTCGGGACCAGAGTTCGGGGTGACCGAGGCGACGGTAGGGAACCCGACGATGACCTGATAGCCCGTGTCCGTCTTGGCGTGCACGGTGATGGAAACCCCGTTGGCGCTGTCATAGAAGCCATCACCGACCGCCAGCGTGATCGTCCCGCCAACCCCCTTTTGAGGAAAGCCGGAATAGGGAACGATGCCTATGGTAATTCCAGGGATCTTTACCTCGTGTACAACCACTCCTTCTGAATCATCGGTTAGCCCGTGATCGTAACCGAAGCGACGACGTGCCTCGATCGTATAGTAGTGCAAGGTCTGATTTTCCGTTAAAGGCAGATCGATCCTGACCATCAGACTGTTCTGTGACGCAGAACTGTCGATATCCAATCGATCGAGGGTGAGCAATTGAGCAGGGTTGGCCCTTTGAACCGATAGTGCTTTGCCCTGCGGCAGGATATCTGCACCATCACTTGCCTTGTTATAGGCAGCCGGATCGACTGCTATACAGGAAATACCAGAGAGAGTGCTGGGGACGGGGGTGAACCGCCCCGGGTTTCATAGAGACTCGGGTTATTGGGAAGCAGCCAGTGGAAGCGGCTGCTGCTCATCGTAGTACAGGGCCTCGAACTCCGCTGGCGGCGCCATGCCTAACTCTCCATGGAGCCG